>JAAUXT010038110.1_pt1 | contig 16556 bp, 30 predicted proteins | sample 7278171 | NCBI WGS metagenome assembly JAAUXT01 (sample SAMN14350112, study PRJNA611818) | marine sediment metagenome | isolation source: surface marine sediment (1.8m) | place: French Polynesia: Moorea | collected 2018-08 | reverse complement strand
CCCCCCCAAAAACACAACATACAAAAAAAAAAAAAAACCAAACAAAAATGCTTCAAATGGCCTATAAATGACCCTGTTTGATTTTAACTATGCGTAGTTACCCCCCCCCCCCTAACTCAACATGTCCACACACAGACATGCACATACAGACTGATGGTGATTGCACTAAGCGTGTGGTAACACCCTTCGGGACCACACGCACATGGGGTCGGTCACATATTGGTGTCAGGGCACTCAGAATTCATCACTGATCATTTTACAAAAAAATATTTTTTTTTGAAAAATCCAATCTGTGACATATCCAGCACACGCTATTGACAAGAACCCGAGTAGTTCCGCTTGTTGCGTCGTGCCCAGAAGTGGACAATGACTCGCACCTCACCGTCGGACACTCAACTGTGGGACACCTGACAGGCCTTCAGACAGGTTCGGCCATGACAACTGGCAAAGCAAATGATTGCATCGCACAGAAGTCTGGGACAAAAAGGTTTTGGTGTGCTGTGGATTTCGCTCAAGACCCAACCTGTCTGTTGGATCTTTCCCTGATGAAGGTCTGGAAAACGCGCGACAAAACAGTTTCACTTACAATTTTATTCAGTTTTCACGTTTTCCCAATTCAACAAGACTTGGACCTATCTTTTGGAACATTCTTTTCAACAACTTAGAAACGTTTCACACCAGGCACGCGCACAGACCTATGTGTAGCCTCATGCACAAAGATGCACCCCATATGTCATCATTTTCTCGTTTTCCATACAACTCATTTCCAAAACAAATGAAGGCAAACCAAGTGGACAGCCCCACCATAGTTTTCAGTGAACGAATTCGCATCACTCTTCTTGAACGTCTTCATGATAAAATGTGGCACCGTAAAAATCTGAGTCACACACTGACTTGAACGTCCGCGGAGCCTGAGCTCGGTGTTCAGCTGGAGGTGGCTGAAGCGTCGCGCGTCGCGTCGTCCGACGCCGGGCGGACGCCGCGCTCGGCCGCGCCCTCGCGGTGCCGCGTCTTCCACTCCTTCTGCCGCCGCCGCTCCTTCTCCTTCTGCCGCTCGATCTCCTGACAATCACACGGGCTAAAGTCAGGCGAGCTGCGTTGGACGAGGCGCCTCTGCAGAAACCACTGCGCCCTCTTGGCGACAAAGGGTCCGTGACTTTGTTTTGATACATTCAGTTGCAAGTGGGCTTTCAACAGATTGTGGAAAGATTTGGTTCACAGTGAAATTTGAACCACAAAACAGGAATTGCCCGCTAAATCTCTTGCAGTCTCATATTGCGCAGAAATGTGGTTCGCACCTCCTCCTTGGCCTTTTGCATGAGGAAGCGGATGTCGTTGAGCATCAGGTCGAGCTTCTCCTCCGTCACGTTCTCCTGCGTCCGGTCCAGCGCCATCGCGCGGCCGATCGGGAAGAACTCCAGCTTCCCCTCCGTGATCTGAGAACACAGGACCAGCTCGTGCAGTTTTGATGAGATCGTTCGCAACGCATTCAGGGTCTTTCACCTTCATTTGTGTCATCATGTGTTTCAGGGCAAAGAATCCAATGTTTGGATTTCACGCCCCTGAGGGCTCGGCCCCTGGGAGGGAGACGCACCATGTGGTGCACGTAGAGCTCGAGCGTCGTGTAGTCCGTCTCCTTGATGCTCTTGAGGTGGATGAAGAAGAAGACGTACGCCCACATGTTGTGGTCGTTCTTCACGTGGTACTGGAAACCCTGACATCAAAGAACTGGATTGTCAGTGGCTTCTCATCACGAAATGCTGCTTTGACTCTTGCACGTCGCACAGAAACAATTTTCACACTGAACTTGATGCTTCGGTGTCAGTTTTCCAACAATTCTTTTGTCCTTTCGAGAGTACCTTGGCTTGACTTTCGAACTCGTAGTTTTCTCTGCCACAGATGTAACACTCTCGTTTCATGTCAGTCTCAGCTTGATTCTGCAAGAAGGAACAGAGCATCGTGGTTTGACTTTTCATAATCGATTGGAAAGACAAGAAAATAACTTCATTCCACTTCGACTCCCACATCTCTTCGTCTGTTATCTGTGTCCAATGTCAATTGGATCGCATCTCTCAGCGCCCCGCCCGCGCGTGCGCACCAGCAGCACGCAGTGCGCACCTTGAGGCCGCGCAACTCTCCGAACGTGTCGATGATGACTCCGAGGAAGAGGTTGTGGCCGAGGATGTGGATGGCCGTCCACATGCTGAGGTGGAAGAAGAAGATCTGCACGACGCGCTCGAACTCGATCTCCGTCTCGTAGTGCGGCTTCATCTTCTCGAACAGCTCCCCGATGAGGCCGTAGCGCAGGATCACCACGAACGTCTGGTGCGAAACGTTTATCAGTGGCAGACAAAACTGTGGGGGACATTGGAACGCTGAATTTGTCCAGGCACAGGTGCACAAAAGTCCCGATTCACAAGCAGTATGTTTGCGGTTTATCTGCGGTTGCCTCTGCAGCAGTTTGACACAATGCTGCGATTCTGCGTTCCAGCTGCAGTCAACAGTAGACTTCAGAAAGCACACCACCGAAGAAGGTGTCGACGTGTTGCGCGCGCGCACACACACACACACACACACACACACACACACCTGCAGCAGATCGTATCCGAAGAAGGGCAGCTCCCCGTACGGGTCGAGCGTGCTGCGGTAGAGCGCGAACGCCGTCAGTGCGAAGTTGTAGACGATGATGACGACGAGGATGGCGACCCACACCAACGTCGTGCCTGCAGCACAACATGCATGAGGCCACGTCAATCCGGATTCACACTGAATGCGTCTTTGAACAAGTCAAGTGGCCTCGCAGCGCAAACGCCCATCGCATCACGTGCGCATCTGGTCCCGTGTGCACAGCAGGGCTCGGATGGACTCATAACGGCTTCAAGCACAAAGTGTGCTACGGGGAATCAAAGACCCCAGCTGGTCCCAACCTTGGACCTGCTAGACCTCTTGCGCTGAGTCCCTGCACACAATCAACACACGTTGGCTCGGCAAAAGGGACGAAGGTCCCATGGACCTTTGTTGGGCGCAACTCATGGCACAACTGTCACGCAAGTGGTTTGCGTCGGTCGTGTTTTGAAGCGCACCGTTCCTGGTGACGGCCTGCACGACCCTCTGCAGAATCGGGTTGTTCGCGACCACGTTGAAGAGGTGGAAGGAGAAGAAGTATCCCCAGAAGACCGTGCCCAGCACGGACATGCAGAAGAACACCTGTAACACACACAAACTGGACTATTGGACTGATGTGTGGTGTGAGTGTGAACAGTTGGATGTTCCTTGCTTTTGATGTCAAGTTGTGAAACGACTTCAAGAATCATTTGCTTTCATGGGTTTGGTAGAGCTTGATTGGTGACAATTCAAGTGCTTGTGCTTCGGATTTGGAGTGCAATTGCTGAAGAACACAAATGTGTGGAAGTTGTCCTCTCTGATTTTGACCGAAAGCCGTCGACGTTCGTTTCAGAGTGGTGTTCTGCGGTGCCTTGTCCTTCGTTTTGAGCATCAGCCTGACCAAATGGATTCACTCACAACATAGTAGGCCGTTTCTACGCTGAGCAGATCTGTCCGAAGCTGGTTCTTTCGCTCCACAGTTTTCACAACTTCCCGTAGACCGACTTTTCCAGTCACCTTCTTTCTGTTTCAAAACAAACATGTCCAGCAAGGGATCAGTGTCAACAAATGCAAACCCAGACGCCCAAAGAGAACCACAACAAATGAGGCAACAGCAAGACTCTCTAATGCATCAGGCGACTCCTGAGTACTTGTTTGATGCAGTGTGTCCCTGTAGCAGTACACGGGGGAGGGGGTTCTTGGTGATTCAGCGCACCCCCTCCCCCAACAAGAATAACAACCAACAAAAAACAAACTGCCTGCCCAAAACATTTCTCATGTTTCCAGTGACAGCACAAAAAGGCGTCAGTTTCAGAACTTGTCCATTGGCTGCAGGTCGCGGCACCTTGGTTGCCTGTCCACTCACATGATGCTGTCGCGGGAGATGTTCGGCAGCCTGGGTCTGGCCGTGAGGAAGTAGGTGATGAACACGAAGAGCGAGCACACGTTGTGTAAGATGCCGAGCGAGATGTAGAACCACTGGAACCAGGGTCCGACCACCGGGACGGGGCTGTGGGGAGACGCAAGAATTTACCGGTACATAGCAGCACAGGAACTGGAACCAGGGCCCCACCACTCCGATGGGCTGAAAAGAGAGACCAAAGTCAAGCCACAGCGCAGAAGCGGGACGCAAACGGTACAAGAGAGGGTGTTGTTCATGTTCCACCAGAGTTTAACTTTTGTGGAAACAAGAAAGACAACACAATCTGCTGTCATGCTGCATTGTCGGGAAGCATCTCAGATTTTACAATTCAGGCTAACTTGTCTTCATGGACAGAAATCAGAGTCTGCACAAAAGAACAACAACAATGTAGTACTCGTAGATCTCCGGCGGCAGCTCTGTGAGCTCCATGGGCAGCACGATCTGGCCGACGGCTGCCTTGGGTTTCCACGTGGCCAGCATCACGGAGTGGATGAGCAGACTGAGCAGGATGCACAGCCGATTCCACAACCGCCTGCAGGGAGCAGAGAAACCGGACCAACTGCAGTTCGGTGACGTTTCAAACAGTTGAACAGCAAAAGTCCCCCCTTTGTCACCCAGCCTGACGCTCATGCAGGTGATCGTCGTTGATTATGGAAGAACACACGAATCTTTTGAAGAAAGTTTCTGCTTGTCACAGAACAAAAAGCCAGCCAAACGTGTTCGTCTCGTTGTTGACGTTGTCGGACACATGCCACTCAGACATTTCCTGCAACTTTTGTGGCGTCGTTCTGTTTCTGCTGTGTTCGATCTGAAGCCGACTCGTACTCACCAGTACTTGATGAGGAAGTCGGCGAAGACGTTTTTGCGGACCTCGAGCTGATAGTAGATGTCCTCGATGATGTCCGCAGACCAGTTCATCATGTCGCGGATCTTGGTGCTGGAGGAGGAGCGGTCCACGTTCCACTTGCACATCTCCCGCACCTCGTCCCGCAACACGCTCTGCAGAACCACACAGGGTGCACAAACGCGGTCAACAAGGACTTTGCCGTTCAGTGTTCCGGACAAGTAGCGATCTGCAGTCAATTCATGTTCAAGCTCAGCAAATGATTTTTGCGGAAACAGCACACAACCACCTTGCCTTGGGTGCGTAGTGAATGAGTGAGTGGTTGTGTGGATGAGTGAAGCTTTGTTTGTTGTCAATGTGTTGAAACAATTGGGTCAGTGAAAAGATCTGTTTGAGTGAGTGAGTGAACAAACGGAAAGGTGGGTGACTGAGTGGATGTCTGTGTGACGAACAAGTGATTGGACTGGCGAGTGGATGAGTGCCCTCACCTCGTCTTTGATGCGGAAGAACATTTTCTGCAGCTCCCCGTCCTTGACGATCTCGACGGACCTCGAGTTCTTCCAGAAGAACTCCAGCACATCCGTGCAGCCCTCGTACAACTCTGCAGCACAACGATTCGAGTTGCCCCTTGACTGCATTTTCCGCGAGTTCTGACAAGCCAACACACTGTGTGGCAGTTCTTTGACAATCCAAGAATTCGGCATCCACGCCCTTTTACCAAGTGAAACAAAGCGCATGTGTGGCCTGTGTTGTGGTGGACTGACCCTTGACCTCGATGTTGGTGTACTCCGCCGCCTTCTCGATGATGAAGTGATACCCGAACGCGACGCGCATGTGGTCATCCTCCAGGTCACTGTCTTTGCATTTCTGCACGAGAAACACAATTGAGTCCGCGTTTTCTACAGATGTGCGGTTTCAGCAAACTGTGTGACTTCCACGTGGAGGTGTGCTTTACCATTGCATCCTGATAGTTCTGCTCTGCAACCGCCTTGATCGTGTTCAAGTCCAAGGTCGTGCAAATTTCCTGAAAGAAAACACAACATCAACGCTACAACTTGGACAATTTTTTGCTTTTCGCCATCTTCTGATGTCCGTGGACTGTGGTCCGCAAGAATCTCCTGGAATGTGTTTGGTGTGGCTGTGCAGGTACCTTGTTCTCAGCGAACGTCTCGGGCCGCGATTCTTCTATCATCGTCATGATGAGGGACTTGATGTTCTCCTCCAGGTCGATCGCCTGACCAACATGATGTCAGAGGTATGACATTTTCAATTTGTTTTCACAGGGGAAAAAGTTGAAGCCGAGGAGTAATGTTCCCAACGCGTGTCTTTGGATCTGAGAATCCAGAGTCTGAACTTTAGGGGAGACCACAGCCCTTTGAAAACAAGTAGGGGACTGGCCGAGAGTGTTGGAATTCGAGCGGGAACTTCGGGAAGTCCACCTGTTCTTCGGACGCGATGTCGTAGTATTTGCCCGAGCGCAGGATGTGGTTGATGTAGTCAACGATGCCCTGCTCGAAAATGATGTTCCTGTTCGCTGGATTCCCCTGTCAAATGTTCACGTGTGTTCAGTGATTTTTGTCGCCAAATGAGCACCGGTGAACACCAACAAATCCAAAGGAGGAACGAGTGACCAAAATATTTCTTGTCTTCGCAGTCGTCTGGCGTTGCGTCTCCACACTTGCTCTGTTGGGCGCTGTGTCTGTGGTTCCACACACGAACATAACGCGTGACACCTCCAGAGAAACTGAATGATTTTTGCCCCTTTCTGCTGCCGAATTGCAGAATCCTGCCGAACGCACGCTCAAAATGCTTTTTGCTTTTCTCACTGGAGATGCCAACTGTTGTTGAGAACTGACCGAGGCGAACTCATTGAGCGTTTTGAAGAGCTCGATGCAGAGGTCGACGTTGTTCTGGGAGATGCTGGAGTAGATGAGGCTGAGGTAGGACGTCGCCTCCGCCGTCAGGTTCACAGACTTCATGTTCTCCGGCTGCTCGCGCAGGTAGTCCTACAGCACCAAGCGTCCAAATCTTGTGGGACAAGCGGGTGGGCACTCCGGCTCTCACGTGTAGAACTGTGGACGAAGCGACACCTATTTCCCGTCGTACGCACCTGGAGCACCTTGTTCTGGCCGTCGCACATGAGCGCGAGGCAGCGCAGCACGAGCTCCACGTGACCCTCGTCCTCAGCCTCCTCCAGCTGCACACTCTCCTCCTCAACCTCCACCTGCAACATCGGCCATCTCGGAGAAACACCTCCCACGCGCCGCAAAGAATCCTTCACAAACTGATGCAGTTTTGAGGTTGGGGCAAGATTGCGCCTTTGCAGGAAGTGAAAGTCCAGGAAAGAGAGACACGATTCTTGAGCGACCTGGTTGAAAATTGCGCACAAGAACAAAGTTCTGCACGGGCGCTGAATGCAGGTTGTCAACTTGCTAACAGCACCGTGGCGATGCTGGGGTCTCACCGACTTGGCGTGGGACAGCACGTCGGCCGCGTCGGCGTCGTCGAGATGCAGACTGAGCGTCAGCGCGCGTCGGCGCTCCTCGTTCTCCCGACTCCGCGCCTCCACAAACGCCGCCAGGAGCCGCCTGCGACACACAACCTCCAATGACGTTCAATGTGGGACACGGTTTGGGGGAAAATAACCCAACTTCCTGGTGATTTGGTGACAAGTTTTTTTTTGTTTGGTCGTGGGAAGGATACGTGAAGGACAGCACAACAGGAGACCATTGCGGGCACATAACACGAAGCCATCACCTTTCTTTTGTCGCCTTCATGGACAGTTGCAGCTTCTCTCGAATTGCAATGAAAAAGGCTTCGTCTCTGGACGTTTTGAAGTGCACCCCGAAGGCATCCTGCAAGCGCGAAGGAAACAGTGCGAGGTATTTTCAAAGTTTGTGAGACAGACGAGAGACTTTGAGAGGCATATCTGTCCATGTTGAAACTAAAACAGTTTTCTTGTCAGTTGTTTCACAAAACTTTACGCGAGCACGCATTCTGAAACTTGCATGAGATGATTTGCATGAGATCTGTGTGTCGGAGCGACATTCACCACTTCAACATTGAAAACCCTTCGCTCAACGCCAGTTGGTTGGGCTCTCACACACACCCTGCATCCACCCACACACAACGCGCGCGTCCGCGCCGGCACAAGCACCTGCGAGGATTTGCAGGCGTTGAAGAGCAGCATGGCGAGGAAGGCGAGGTACTCTGCGGCCACCTCGCCCTGGCGCTCGATGAGCGGCAGCGTCTTGGCGACGACGCGGTACGAATTCATGGCGTCCTGCACCTCCTCAATCACACCCAGCTGCCTGCAGGAATGTGCAAAGTACTTTTCAGAACAAGCGCACGGAGCGTTCCGCAAGTCACAAGATTGGGATTCTGGTCCATGTGGGAATGGCCCAAACAGGTTTTCACACATAAACACTTACACACGTCAACAAGTGTGACACTGTGTTGGGAATTCTGCCTTGAGTTTTCTGCCATCCATCGCGTGGTGTTTGAGCACTCAGAATAGCAACACCGGGACACAACCCGGTCTGGTGGGTGGTGTTCACTCACTGCTCGTGGTCGTGCGCCTGCTTCTCCCAGTCCTCGGGCAGCCGGCGCTCCTCGTTGTGGATGAGCGCGCGCAGGATCTGCACGCACTTGACGTCCAGCTCCACCTGGTGCGGGTGGTTGCGCTCGCTCTCGCTCATCTTGCACGCAGAGATGCTGCAAACACAGGACAACTGTAGGGATGGGCCAGCCACTGGATTCTGTGACAAGGAAGGAGAGGAGGCAGATTCGCTGCCGAACCGAGCGCAGAACGGAACAAATTTCGGGTTTGATACATCACATCTGCGTGTGTGGGCAAGGGGCTTTGATTCTTGGCTTGATACTGAGAACCTGTCAGTCCATTCCGCTGGAAGATCGGGCAAGTGCGATTGTGTGGTGCCCCAAATCTCAAAACTCACTGCAGCTGCTCGATGATGTTGGACGCCTTGCTGTACTTGTCCTCCAGGTCTGTGTCGATGAAGATTTCGACGAAGTTCTGGAAGTCCTGACCCAGAGGCAGGGGCACCGCGTCCTGATCGTTGTACGCTGGAAAGCAAAAACAAACAAATATTTCCAGTGAGGTCGCTCCGTCGCTGGTTGCTTGACAAACTTGTAAAGAGAAATTGGTTGGCCCTTTGGCACAGACCTTGACGTTCGTCGCGCGAGTGGAAAAGGGGTTGAGAAATTTTGCAGCCCTTGCTGGTGGTGGGTTACACAAGCAGTGAAGTTGCTTCACAAGGTTCAATCTCAACACCAGCACAGCAACACTACTCTGCATCGCACCGAACAGCTGCAGATTTCGCACCTCTGGTTCCCCCGCGTCCGAGCTGCTCGGAACACACGTTCTCGCCCTTGTACAGCAGGTTGTAGTTCCGAACGAAGGTTCTCAGTCTCTGGTTCAGCTCCACCTCCTCGCTGTAGTACTCCTCGTATTTCTGCAATGTTCACCAAAAGACAGGGACATGTAAAAGGACGTTCTGAACTCAAAATCAGCAATTAGAAGCTGTTCGTTTTGGAAACCAGAAACATGTTCTGCTTGGCAGGACCAGAGATTTTTTGCACAAGAGGAATCCTTTGATGAGCCAGTCGGTGTTATCTTGGATACACAGTCAACTCACCTTTTGTCCCACACTCAGGAAGGTGCTCACGCGTGTGCCTTGATACGTCGCCAGAAAAGCTTCCATTTTCTGCAATGGGATGACAAAAATATGCAGGTTGTTCGTGGACAAGAAGCAAGACGCACACAACACACTGAATAAATAAACAAGAGCAACCCAAGCCAAATATCCGCAGGTGTTGGTTCAATGGTCAACACATGACGTTGTGTTGTTTCCATCGCCACATTGGACGATCTTCTGCAGTCGCAGTACAGACAAATCCATTCTTCCTCTGTGTGCCATGGCAGACTGGTCGTGGAATTTCTCGTGTCTTCTCGCCGAATGCTGAGACTTAGGAACGTCCCAACGGTTTCGTTGTTGAAACAGACAACCATTTGGGGCGTTTCTATGTCTCAACACGACAGGACTTCGCGTTGACGACTGAAGGCTTTCGGGGTGAGACCGGCTCCCATGTTCGTGTTGACAACTCCTCAAGTTTCTGCTCCAAGATCATTGCACGAAGAGCCCAATTTTTGCAATCTTCTCACGTCGTTTGTCTCCTATCTAGCGTGTTTCTCATGCATGTGTGGTGAATGGGGCTCACCCATTGCTCGGGGTGGGATTTGCTGACGACGGACAAAATTCCCTGGGCCAGATTCTCCAACTGATTTCTGTCGGAGAAGAGCGAATGGGCAACGCTGTGGAAATCCTGCAAAAAACATCAAGGTCAGTGTGTCTGCTCCGATTTAAAACGGACTGCAAAGCGAAGGTTCGACGACAGAACTGAGACATGAATCTGGGTTGTGTTGTTCTGAAATGGTGCTTCACCAGGAGCGCAGTGGCGAGCTCCGTGGGAATCTCCTCCTCCTCCAGCAGATCAGTGTTCAGACCCTTCCTGAAGAACACCTGAAATCAAACGTCAACATGAGATCGTGGTGCCAACTCCGAAAACCATGCCCCTGGAGATTTGGAGTTTATTTTTTGAACGCGGTTGAGCCGGTCACCTCCAGGAAGGGGAGCCCGGCGTCCAGCAGGAGACTGGCCGTGCTGAAGTTCCTCGTCTCCTCCGAGTCCGACATCGACCTGCAGGACACACAAACACACATCCAAGCCTCACTTCTGTGGGATTAGAGCACGCCAAGTTTGTTCGGTTTGTCAACATTTTCAATATTTGTTTCCGAGTTCATATTGAGTTGGAGGGGACAACGCCAAATCCACTGGAGAAGGCTCGACAATGATATTTTGGCAGACATGGAGGATGACCCAGGTGTCGTCAGAGGTACCGGTACCTTTTTCGTTTGATGTTTTCCTGTGTGCAACAGGAAACCTCACACAGCTCCATGTCTCTTCAAATATTTTTCTCATATTTAACAAAGTACTGACTGCACTGAGAGATGATTCTTCATGAACAGTGCGACCTTCTCCTCGTTCCCCTGCGTGAAGTCCGCCAGGGCCTTGATCTTCTGAGAAAAGGAGTTCAGGAACAGTGGTCTGCAAGTGTCAAGGCACAATATGTACAACAGCTGCCCGTGCACACCAAAATCACGATTTGCAACTTGCCAAATAAGATCGAAGCAGGCACGATCATTCTCAGAAGAGTTCACCCCTCCACAACTCACACCAAAAGTTCAATGAGCTCTGCTTCACCAAGTCCAGCCCTTGTGATCAAATACAGAAGCAGTGCATGCAGGAAGACCCAGATCTTACAGTTTGGCGGGCAGGTCTTCGATATAGGCGTCGCCGCTGGAAGCGACGTAGACCCAGAGCAGGACGCGCAGGAAGGGCCGCTTCACGTGCGCGCGGATCTTGTCGTCGTTGAGCACGTCGATGAGCTCCTGGATACTGAGGATCGTCTGACACACGGACTCGATGAAGCGGTTCTCGCCCTGCAAGTAGCCCGGGTGCAGACTTCACTTGACTCGAATTCTGTCCAGTGTTCGTGCTGCCTCAGCTGTGCTCGCAGAAAGGTTCAATCTCGGTCGCATCTACTTTCAAACGAGCGACTTGACGGGCGATACCACGGCCAAATTGTCACCGTTTCTTCACGTTTGTCAAAAGAACAAAACATTGCCAGGTTGAAGAGGGTAACACACCAACAATTGAACTTGATTGTTGGGATCAATACTCACGTAATTGTGCTGCACAAACAAAACATCAAACAAATCAGTGATTAACATCCCAACTCTTTGGCCCTCAGTTCACTTCCAACAGCCAGATTCGAAGCGACTGTGAGGTCTCAGGCTGAACCAAAAAGAAATCGGGCGGTTTCACAATTTTCTTCAGCTCTTGGTAAGCATTCCTGAATTGTCACCCATGCAGACAGCTACGAAATACGCACCTCAGCACAACAGGCCAACAGGTCCACGAGCCTCACGTAGTACATCAACTCGTCCGTGTTTTCTTCCTTCCTCAGTATTTCCTGCCTGCAGAAGACAACACCACGACGAAGACTTTTCAAAAGAACGCTCAGCGATGTTGGGCCGCACTGGCAATTTTGTTGTTGGCGTGTGTGTGTGTGTGTGTGTGTGTGTGTGTGTGTGCATGTGTGCATGTGTGCATGAGTGTGTGCAGGGTTCGATGTGCAGCGTCTTGTTGCCACACAGCAAGTTTTCATGTTTGACGGTGGGACTCCGGGGGACATTCCCAACCTGACGGCTTGAGGCTGCTTCATCATGTAGGTGATGTCGTTCAGGTGGGTGAAGATGTTCTTCATGACGTAGTCCTGGTTGCGCTTGAGCGGCAGGTCGAACTCCTCCACCTTGACGATGGCGCTGAGCACGAGCAGGTACTCGGACGCGCGCGCCTTGTGCTGCGCGACGCGCTTCGTCAGCTTCTCGATCTGCCTGGGCAGCACCTTCTGACAGATCACCTGGTTCCCCGTGAACACCTTCAGAACAGGAACGAGCAGAGCGAGACCTCAGGTTTGATCCTAGAACACTCAATGACACCATATTTTGCCACGCCAAGACAGCTTTGCACGTTGTGCCATCTGAAAAAGATGCGAGAACAACTTTCAGCCCCACTCCAAACCGCCAATGCCCTGACAGTGTGGTCCGTTTCACACTGCTGCAACGACACATTCCGTGGTTTATCCACCATGCAACTCTTGCAGCCCCAGATTCTGTGTGAGCCAGGCTGGTGCTGACCTCCACAAGAGCGTTGGCGAGCGGTTTGTCGAGCCCCTCGATGGCGAGCAGCGTGTCGAGGCGGTCGAAGACGCGCTTCTGCACCTCCTTGTTGCCCTTGATGAGGCAGCGCAGAACGTCGAGCGCCGACTCGAGCGCCTCGCACAGAGACTCGTACTTGCTCTGCAATGAATTCGTAGAAAACGCTCCCTTCTTCGCTCCACGCCGTCAAGAACAAAATCGTGCTTTTGCACGTCAGACAGTTGAAGTTTGGAGTCTCTCAGGTCTTCCACAGTGATTGTCCACTCACCATGAGTTGCAGGTCAACCTGACGAGACAGGAGGTCGAAGAGGATGTTGAGCATGCCGTGGTTCAGCAGGATCGTCTGGTTGATGGGATGTCGCACCTCGGGCTCGTCCGGCAGGTGACACAACCTGACACAAGGCAATTGGGTTCAAACGCCCTCTGATCAAGAAACGGGCCCCGTGCACAGATTGACTGTTTGTGATCAGTGTGTGGTCCTACTCTTTCTGCTGCGCTCTCACCCTTTGAAGAAAGACATGATGGAGACGACGATGTGCGACTCGTTGACGCCGATCTTGGTTTTGTAGAGGCGCTTCAGCATGGGCACCGCCCTGCGCACAGACTTGTGCACTTTGATGGACGCCTTCGTCACCAATACCTGAAGTCACGCAACATCGACCGTTGACCAGTGGTCATCTGCCCTCTCCCAATTCTTTTCTGTTTCTTAATTTTTCTGTGTGAAGCTTGACAATTGCAACAGATTGGAGAAAGATTCAGATTCGCAACGCAGCTCAGTGCGGTGCTGCTTGCACGTCACCTGCCCCTGCAGCGCCTTGATGAACAGGTCGTCGCTGGACGAGAAGTACTTGTTCAGCAGGTACATGGACTTGGTCACCATTTTGTCGTATTTGTAGTTCAGAAGGTCCTGCAAAACAATCCACCTGCACAAAGTACTTTCTCGCAAACCAAACTGTCACGGGAACAACACGGGAAGCACACCGTTTTCATTGGGTTAGTGGAAATGGTGTATGTCGACCTGGGCAGTGAGCAACTCGAAAGTGCTCAAGACCTGGTTAGGTACGCACCAACAGACTGACGGTGATCTGCTCCTTGTCGAAGAGCGCGGTGCTCTTGATGATTTCGTTCAGTTCGTCCAGCACGCTCTGTCGGAGGCTGGAACAAACTTTTCAAGTTCAGCAATGTGAAGACAGCGAGTGCGTGGCTTAGAGACAATGCCGGTTCCAATTTTCTCCACCACGTCGTCTGGAGTTTTCACTGCACGTTGTCCTCATCCTTGTGCAGACACACGGAAAGGTGACTGGGTGTCTCTGACGAACTTGTGAAGCTGTGGGACTGAACCAAAACAAGTGAATTCGATTGGGGATCTACCTTTGGTTGCTGCAGCCTTCCAACTCTGTCGACAGCATTTCCCCTCTGGTGGTGTACGCAATTTTCTTGTACAACCCGTAAAATCTCTGAAAGCGAAAGCTGGCCCTGTGTGTACTGTGAAACAGCCTCCGCCCTCCCAACACAACCAATAAACCCTGAGCCTCCCGCTGACTTCACAACTTCTGCAGTCATCACGACGGAATTTTACACCATTGGCCACAATGTTTCACCTTTTCTGGAAATGTTTCAGGATTTGACCATCGACCCCATCCAGGTTTTCCAAGAGCTCAATCGAGAGGTTGTTTCCGACCTGTTGCCAACAGGTGCGGGTCAGATCTGTCTGAACGCGCCATTGTGTCGGAACGGTACCTCGAGGCGGCTGTTGAACTCGAGGTTGAGCAGCAGCTCGACGATCTGCATGGCGCGGTACTTGCTGTCGACGATCGCCTGGTTCTCCGGGTTGCGCTCGAAACGGCCGCGGGCCTGGTACTCCTCCACCAGCGACTGGTCCGACGCTGCGCGGAGACGAAGAGGGAAGCGTCTCCAGCGAATCAAGAGTGCAAAACCCAGCCACACACACGTGTATACACACACGCACACACACACACAACACACACGTACACATTGTCAAACACAGTTCAATTGGTGGTTGGATTTTTGCCTTTCTACCAAGTTGGCCACCAACGATCAGACTCTGAATCGGCCGAAAGCACAACCCTTTGTTGAAACGGGACGTCCTGTGTGCACAACGTGTTTCTTTTCACGTACATTTGGTCATGACGAAGGGGACGTCGTCGGTTCCTTCGATCAGGTCGAGCAGACAAGGCAGAAGCCGCACGATGTCCTTCTTGTTGGCGTAGTAGCCGAACTTCACCAGGTGATACACGATCCCCAGCACCTGCATGTGGTGATCGAGTGCATCTGAGTTCTGACAATGCGCGGTTGAGAACAGCACAAACATTTCAAAAGGTGCACACCACCTTGCTCGGACTGGACCAGTTTCGCTTTGGTGGTGCACTCCAGTGTCAAAGCAATCTGTTCACCTGAGTAACAAGCTGGTTGTAGCCGACGTTGGAGGCCGTCATGTGTGTGTTCTGATCGAGGAAGTTGGCAATCCATGGCTTGAGCTTCTCGAACACTTCCTTTGACTCCTGCGACTGCTGCAGGCAGAATATCTCGCGCATTCAGTCTCAGTGGACAGGCACTGCACGATCTCCAACCAGAGAGACAGCACGACACGCAGAGATGGAGGGAGACAAAGACAGAACGTTCTGGTCCCGACTCCAACACACAAGTACCATGGCACACGTGCACGCACAAGGAGCTTACATTTCCCATGAGACGACGCTCTGTGTCCAGCTCAGAGTAGATGTAGGAAATGGTGAGGGTGTCCAGAAACGACTGGTTCTCGCCCACATCGATGAATAGACCTGGAACAAGCGAAACAACTTGTAATGTGTGTGGAAAGAAAATAAAAATCTTCACTTGAACCAAACGCAGTTGCGGTGTTGCGAGCTCAGACACCAAACCCATCAGCGAAGAATCTCGCGCAAGTGTTCTGGAAATCACATGAAGTTTCCCCGTGAAAGAAATAGAGCCATAAATTTGACAACAAAAAGCCACTCACTGGTGATAAGGTGCGCGTAGTTGGCTCTGAGCGCGTGCGGAAGCGAGTCGTCCACCAGACACTTGTACGCCTCCATCCACGTCAGGTACTTGAGGTCCTTCGTCACCAGGTCGATCGCGTACGAGTTCCTGCCCTGCACGTGAGAACATCTGAAGTGTTGATTTTTTTTTTTACAAAGACTCATGAACCCGTTCCGTGTATTGTTCGTTCAATCAGGTGCCCAAAAGAACAGGTGTTTGTTCTGAGTGTGGCCAAACAACTTACCAAACAGACTTTGTCAAACAGGTTCAGTTGGCTGACTAGAAAATTGTACTCCTCTCCGCTCTGTTTCTGAAAATTCAAAACACGGACAACAGGTTTCCTTGTATGGATTTGTTCGGACCGTCCAACAAGGCAAAGATTCAAGAATACTCGTGGTGTCCAGGTGTGCGGCTGTTTTCTGAAATTTCGTCTGGATTTGTGCGGCTGTAAAAAGGAAGACAGTGGACGCACCGAGCAGAATTCCTCCATGGGGGTCCAGCTTGAGCCTATGTTCGTCGACACGTACATTTTGTTCGGGTTCCGCCCGGACCCGTGGCCCTGCTCGCACAGGTACACTCCTTTCTGAAGCACAACATACGCCACAGTGTGCAGTCACAGAACCAAAAGCATCGGCGTGACTTGCCCTGGCAAGAGAGCAAAGTGGAAGTCAGAGCCAGGATCCAAGGCGACCGACGCCCAAAGGAGATGATTCTGTAGATTATCAAATTTCAAAAGTCAACAAACTGTCAAGTCAACATACGAGGCTCTTTCCACTTCTGATGCGCGCTGCATGTAGATATCAACTCAAGCACTTGTCCACTGCACAAGGCATTTAACCGGTATTTAGGTCGGTCGAGTTCAAATT
>JAAUXT010011835.1_pt1 | contig 16557 bp, 20 predicted proteins | sample 7278171 | NCBI WGS metagenome assembly JAAUXT01 (sample SAMN14350112, study PRJNA611818) | marine sediment metagenome | isolation source: surface marine sediment (1.8m) | place: French Polynesia: Moorea | collected 2018-08 | reverse complement strand
TTCTACCACGCTGCCGTCACAGAGCCTCTCGTACGTGACCTCATTGTGGTAGAAGTGAGTTCACCCACTGCAAAAAAGGTTCCTGTTCAATCATACAACTCTTTTCTCGACCAAAGGTCTCGAAAAGTCGTTGTATGATTTCACATTTTTGCAGCGTGGGTGAACCCTTACGTCGTCAATGAAGTCGCTCTCCACCTGAACAGCGCACTCAAGCACTCGGATCTGCACCAATCTGCTCTTCATGATTTACAGAGTAGCAGAGTTGCGTAATGATTCATAAACGTCATAAACCCGTCTCCGTTGTGATCCCACCAAATAAATCATTTAATTTAAACCTTGCACACTCACAGCAGATACAACATCCCATCATCGGCGACCCTCACGCGTTAGAAACACCAACAGCGCGGTGCACAGCTTCGCGGCCAGTCTATTAAGTTTATTGGCTCGATTCAACAACTACGTGATACCATTGCATTTTGCTGCGTACTGCAAGTCACACGAGAGCCACTCTTGTTCAGTTCGTTGGATCAGGTTTGCAACATATCAGTCCACAACACTCGAGGTCTGATTACATCAGTCTGTACAACAACACACAAAAAAAAACCCTGTTTCCTTTCTCGTATTTTAGCCTCCATTTGACTTACCTCTCACTTGACGTTGGGAATGCGAGAAATGTGGCTGGAGCATCAATCGCTCCCTCGGTCCGCGGCGTTTCGCAGTTGAACGGGGTGCAATGGCTACAGGCTGCACTTTGTTCACTCGCAAACGAAGATCCGAGCGTCATGCATTTGGCTGTGGAGCTCAAAGAGCTGATTAATGGTCTCAATGTCCTTCACAATGTGCCATGTACTCACTTGACTGGGCCTTGCGACGACCATGGAATGCCTCTGCTGTTGTTACAATGTGAACTGGTAAAGTCCTCCCCACAAATTGTGGTCTTCAGGCATTGATACAATGTACCGACCACAATGTCCGTCCACATACACGAGTCTTGTTTGGAAAGCGTCCACCCATATTTGCAACCGTGGTCCGCGTTGATACGGTCACACAAATGAGCGAAGTTCACTTGTTCGCCCTCTCACCACAAACAGCTTCGCGACGTCTCGAGTCTTTCTGATCAGACCAATATTGTGAGAACGTCTCCTTCGGCTTTGCTGTAATGAACTGCGCTGATCAACCTCGTGTTGTGTTTTCGGTAGCTGCACCTCTACACACCACCACCATATTGAACGGGTTTCAACGGGTCGGCCACACCACCCGCAGGTACATCATGGACCACACGGCAGCACTGCTCCGGTTTGTTTGCGACAAAATGTGTTCTCAACTTCATCAATGGTTATCAGATGTACTGTTTTCATTAGGACAAGACACTTCCGTTCAGAGCTGGCAACACACGAAGACGCAAAGCAAACATTTCAACTTTCACGCGAGATATTTCCACCACGCTGTCAACGCTACAGTATGAATTTTTGGGGGGCCACGCCAGGCCAGCTCAGTAAAAGCCACTTTTGGGAAGACTTTCGTTCTCATGGATCGCAAAACAGAGTCCGTCTGTTTCATCCTGAAGGCACAAGTTTCTCCCGCATTGAAGAATCTCCAAACAACAATACCATTTGGTGCAACACACACAATTCAAGGGATCCAGACACTCAATTCTGAAAACACACACACGTCAATGCTTTGGAAACTCGCTTTGTGTCTTGACAGAAAGACACGCAACCAGCACACACACACCCTACACACACCACACACACATACACACACACACACACCACATGTACACATATTTCAAGACGGCTGAGGTTCACAAGGGTCTTTCATGGAAAAAACCAAGAATGGCTGTCCATGTTCACACTGAACGCAGTCACCACGTGCGTTTCAATTCGGCGTTGTGCCGTCGTCGAGAACTCACCTTGGAGAAACGCATTTGTCGGGGAGCCTGTTTCTGAGATGCAGCCGAGCCAAAAGCGTCGCTGTTTAGGATGAGGCAAACCAAGACCACACCAACCCCGTACAATCTCCAACAAATTCCGTGCTCCGTAAGCTGGGAGGCTGTCCCTTCCGCGGGTGTTTCGACCCGTTCGGAGCTTGGCGCTGTGTACATCGTCTGTACGTAGCAGTCGGGGATGCAGGCCGTCTGTCTCTCCAGCGGCTGAAGCGGCCACCGCCGCCGCCGCCGCAGAGGCGCAGACTGAAGCTGGCCACCACCCACCTCTCAATCACTCTCCCGCCCCACCCGCTCCGCTGACCCCCCACCTCCGCCTCGATCCACTGAAGACAAGAGACCTTTAGCGAAGTGAAACTGATCTCTCTCCCCGCACCACGCCTCACGCGACCTTAATCCATTCAATTAACGGGAGGAGAGGCGCGGCGAGATTTACACACGGATCTGAGCAAAAGGAAAAGCTTTCAGGATCACATGTGCAGCTCCAAAAAAAGAACACGAAACGCGTTGCTGTTGATGGTGCGAAAACGCGAACAGGAAGGATGACTGCACATGTGCTCGCAAAATGCGCTACTTGTATTCTTTGGCCAAACTATACTACGGATGTACCAATGGATTGAATTGAGTGGCAATGTGTACGCAATGCAAACCAAGTGGGAAGCGCAACAAAAATGTTTGCGTCGCGAGAGTCAGTGAAAACTCAACAATGCCGTTCGCTCTCGTCTCTGAATGTTTGTTCCTCAAGCAGGTATCAGACTTCGACCGGCCAGGACCCCTGCAAGCCCATTTCACCTTCTTACTGCAAGTGCAAGTCGACAACGACACGAACCCGTGTACTCGCGACTTGGTGCAACTCAAACACCTCGAACTGATCGCACAAAATAACTTCAGACCAAGCAGCTGCGCGAAAATCGATACCTCAGCGTTCTGATGGCCCGTAGCAAAACAATACTCCACATCTTCTGTTTTATTGAACTCGTTAAAACAGCATGTGCACGTGGTTGAAAGTTTGGACTCACAAATTTCGACAGATGGACTTTTTTCTGGTGTTTTATCATCGCACACCTTACTCGTAAATCATGTGGTTCAGGTACGTGCAGTCTCGCCAGGAAAACGGCAAAATCGCCCTTGCTGTACTGCACCAGAAAAAGAATGGAGATTTTTGCAAGAAGGCAGCATAATTGAGGAATTCGATGAAACATGGCCTGTGACAAAGACACTGCTCCAAATGAAGGTCCGGTGCGGAGTGGTCTTGAGCAACACCCAGCACCCTTGGACTTGTGCCTCCTTACACACAAGACCCAACGACGTTTTCACTTTCTGTTGGGTGTCGTGCGCTTTCACCGCATCCCACACGCTGTTATCTGCATGCGGTGCCAGATTTCAGAGGCGATGTAAAACCGTTCACCAACAAACAAGTACGTTCCAACCACAGACACGTGGTTCATTGAGCAGTCGTACATCCATGGAAGTTCATGCATTGACATCCACACATTGCAGCTGTGCAATAGGCCAAGAACGAACTGTGTTGGCCCTGTATTTATTTGTCCACATTATTCACGCCGCCCTGTGTTGCGTCCGCCAGTGACACCTGCATAATTGCAACTGTAATTGGGTGGATACGGACCCGCTTCTTTCTGGGGTAATCTGATGAAAAAGACGGGCGCAGCATAAATGAAGGGCAGCGATTGGCGAGTTCCCTCTTTACCCAGTTCGGCCGCATGTGGAGACATGATGAGCCAAGAAGCCTTCACTAAAGCCAAGGCTTTGGATCCTCCCTCGACAATTTTGTGACTTGAATGCGTTTGACCTGGGAACTCACAGAGTTTTAAAACACTCTCCTGTCGTTTCCGTTCGTACCAGCTCATGAATGGAAAAGGTAAAAACATCTGCCCACACGCCTGCAGAACTGCTCATGTGTTGGACCCAATGTTCAAACATGCATCTGGAATGGAGGCTGAACAAATCCTCACTCAAGAGCAAGTTTGATCCTGTCTTGGGAGCTTTCACAGGGAATGACCTGCACAACGCGAGTCCACGTCCAGTTGCAACCGTGAATTGAAAACCATCGACAAGAGCGGCGAGATTTAGTTGCCGCGCAGCGCACCAACCGGTTGATTGACACGTTTTGAAGTGGATCGAGCATAATACACTTAGTCCCGTTGTCATCGATCAACCTAGTTTCAGTCGGGTTTCCCCCCAGGTCCACTCTGAGTCGAATGATTCCACTGCTCGATGGCTGCACAAGATCTCTCCATTTGTTTGTCTTCACCCACCGTTGTGGAAAAGCCACGTCAATACGATATGAGACGTGCACAGCTTTGAAAGCTGTTTGTTTTCGCCGCCCCAATCTTCAAATCACGACACATTTTTCGATGAAGGAAAGAGGAAGGAAAGGGTGACGAAACTGCAAGCTCTTTGATTGAACTCCAACTCATCTCCCAGTGATCATTTTTGAGCTTGGCACTGAATTAGGATTTCGCGTGTTCTGCAACATTCACACGACATCAACGGACGAGCGAATTAGCATTGCACAGATTGACCGAGAAGAATCACATTATCCCGTCTTTCCTCACAACACACACACACACAGCGATTAGACTGAACAATGCACGAGCTCTCCCACCGGCGATCGCACAAAATGCGATCCCTGTCGTCTGATGTGATTCTCTTGCCAAGGGTCACATTTTGTGCAATCCCCCTGACCCAGTGATCTCATATGATCCCTTGGTAAGGTTTCCTCTTTTTGTGCAACCCCCTGCAATACCTAAAATCTTATACAAAACCCATGTGATCCTGTAGCCAGGGGATGTGTAATCCCTTGCAATCCATGTGACCCCCATGCAATCTCCTGGCAGGGAAATGCATTGTGCAATCTCAAGGAATCCATTTCATCTGCTGCAATCCCCTCACCATTTTGTATGATATGATACCCTTTGATCCTTGCAATATCATGTAATCCCTGTGCAATGCAGAATCATATTTTGCATGATCCCCTGCAATCCACTGTGATCGCCAAGCCAGGGGAGCCAAATGATCACATTTTGTGTGATCCCCTAGTGCTCAGGGGATCACATTTTGTGTAACCCCCTGATTCCTGCAATCTCCTGTGATCTACATGTAATCCCCCAGCCAGTGGATCACACTGTGTGACCCCTGTGCTCTCATGTAATCTCCTGGCACTGGACCACATTTTGTGCAGTCCTTTGCAATCCCTGTAATCTGATGCAATCCTCATGCAATAAGCTAGGGGATTGAACTTTCACAGTCCCCTGCAATCTCATGTCATCCCTTGACCAGGGGAACACATTTCATGCAATCCCCTTGACCCTTGTTAACTCATGTAATCCCCTGTGATCTCCACACTCTCATCCAATCCCCATGAGATCCCCTGTAATCCCTGCAATCTTAGATGATCCCACATGACCCCCTGTGGTCTTATGTAATCCACTTGTCATCTCATGTACTCCCCCTGTGATCTCATGTGATATAATGAAATTTTTGCATGATCCCATGCAATGCCCATTATCTCTGTGCAATCCCTGTAATCCCCTTGTGGTGTCCATTAAATTTCCTTGACATCCATCAAAATTCACCCATTTTTGTGCATCCATAGTTCAAACAAAACAGCCTTTTTGCTTGGAACCATACAGTTCAGCTTGGACAGGGTTTCCACTGAATCCCAACACAAACCATAGGAATCCATCAAAATCCACTAAAATTGTTGCACACCTTGCTCAAAACTTATGACTTCAAACACAATATTGCTTACATTTCACTGAAATATTCAAAAACTTGAATTACTGTAAAATCCCATGTATAAGACCCCTTCGCGTATAAGACCACCCCCCATTTTTCAGCTGCAAAATCAGTACAAAGCTATTTTTTAGATTTTCAATAAATTTATACACACATGCAAATCCTGCAAATCAAAACCTTAGAGATTCTTTTTTTGAAATCAATATTTTATCTTATCCTTAGGTAATGATAGTATTAATTCTTGTTTCAAAATTTATAAATGTATGCTCCTCAGATATTCACACCTTTCAATGATTTCCTTATCGTAACTTAATTTTTGTACTCCCTTGACTTATTGTACTCTCCTTTGATAGTTCACTTCCTTGTTTTCACTTTTGACTCATAACTTTTGAGCTTGTTATTGATCAATGATACCAAAAGTCAAATCCTCATGTATAAGACCCCTCCCCTTTTTGGCATCAATTTTTGAGCATCAAAAGGGGGTCCTACACGCGGGATTTTACGGTACTTCCTTTCAGCGATACTTCCCACTGAAGAATACGTGGCAAAATGGAAGCTTCTCTCATTGGTTCCTGGATCTCACAAGAACAGTGATCAGTCTAAGTTGCCATTTTAGCCAATCACAACTCTCACCTGCCAAAAACTAGCATACAAGCAGTTTGCCAAGTCCTAATTTTTTGATGCGAGTGGTAAACTCCCGATGGGGGAATTAATCTCTGCAAACACACCGCTGACTTTATTGCCCGCGCCGTGTTGTGTGTTCTGGATCGGGGCTCACAGACAGAAAGATGCATGGAGACGGATACAGGCCCTGCATCTCGTCCTCATAGAGATTCGAGCGCCGCGGCGCGAGTCGTCCTCGGAACGCTGAATTCAGACACTCCAGCCACCAAAGACGGAACTCAACTTAAATTGTCTAGTGCTGTCGTGCTCAGGTTGAAAAATTGTCGTGCTCAGCTGGGTTTTCAGATTCACCGATTCCACCTCAAAAGAGCAGTACGGTGCTCCCCCGAGCGGTGCCAATGACAAAGTAGCGACTGTCGGACATGTCCTGCTGATTGATATCCTGGACGAAGATGCACCCGGAAACTCGCCTTGTCCGAGGACATGGTCTCATGGAAGTGGTCTCCATCACTGAGACCTCGCTCGCACCGAAGTTCGGCTCAACGTCGTTTAGCAACACCGACTCCACAAACAATTGAAACAATCCCTTCAAAGTGAAAACAACACAAGACCTGTGAACTGAACACATCACAGGTCAAAACAAACACACTGCAGAATCAAACAAACAACGACATTTGTTCGTGACAACGAATGTCAAAACGGCGCCTGGATAGCTGGTGAGCCATAAATCCTGTCGTGTTGGCGTCGCACAAATGACGCAACACAATAGAAATGTGGCACATTTCGCCATATCGAGCGCAAGAGATAAACTTTTCCTATGAGAGACGACACCATCAAGCGAATCAAACATTGATAAGCACTTCAGTGCATCAGACTAATGAGACTTGGAAGTCATGGCAAAACCACGCCACCTCCGTCACGAGTCCATTGCGCACAAGTCCAAATGTGCTCTCCGCGAGCCAAATCGTTCGTCCCGCAGTCCCTCACACGAAGGGCAACAATGCACCTGTGGATGCCCAGCTTCAACGGGTTTCTGCGTTGCCTCTTCATCAACGAATCCGCCAAGCATCGCTCCAGTCGAAATGGCACTGTCAGACACCAAACTGATTCAACAAAAGAGCTCTGTTCGTTCTCGGGTGTCATGACAGGCACTTCAGCAGTGCACGAAGGTTCCTTTTCCCAGAGGAAAAATCGAGTGCAAGCCCAAAGAATACACAAGTTGTGCGTTGGTCGAGTGTCCTTGCACCAGCAGGGGAAAGAAAGTGGAGTGAAACAAAAGAAGCCGTGCCGTGATCAGGAAAGATTAGCGGCGGTGGACGAAGCCCGGGCGGCGGGGGGGGGGGACATCGATCCCGAGGCTCCGCGCTGTGTGACCGGAATCAGGTCACGCTCCCTCCCTCTGCACTGCTTCCGCCAGCACAAATTCCACTTTTGTTGCTCACTCAAGTCCAGATAGGTGCAGACTGTGAACGAACACCAGTTCGGCCAGAAGGAACTGAAGTTCTTGGTCAAGAAAACCCGTCTGAAAAAGAAATTTGGTGACAGCACTGTTTGTGGTTTGAAGAGCTCAGACTGTAACTTTGATCCTGACAGCTTCTTCGCCACTCCAAACTTGTGAGACGTCGAGCAGCGCCGGCACAACCGCCGGCACCACGACCACTCACACATGCACAATAACGATGTCCGTGTCTGTCCGCCGCCGTCCTCCCTAATTGGGCGTCTCGAGTGTCCACGCTCCAGGTCAGAGAACTCGGGGAACACAGAGACTCTCACTCTCAGACAGTCTCGGGTTCCTATCTCAAGGACGGTCAACACCACGAAGCAACTGAGTTGGCTCGTTATCCACGAGACACGACCGGACAGGCGTCGAACTCGAAAACCTCCTCAGGCCAAAACAAGCAGCCCTCCCCATCCACGCAAAGATCTCTCAAACAGTAACCAACAGTAGCAAGAAGCTCTCTCCAGGTTTGGAGACTGACTGGCAACTCACAGCAACAACTTGGCCTTGACTGGAGGAAAACACGTTCCTCATTGATTTGTCTTCCAGGGGATGCCTGTGACCTTCAGTGTCTGGGAATTTCGCAGCCCCGGGAGCAAGGAAACAAATGGACTGGAGATCCCCCCTGAATTTCCCTTCACTCCACACACTCCAGACAAAACAGCTGCTTGAAAACTGCTTGCGCGACGGAAGTGTTTTGAACACGCACGCACGCAACGTTGAACCTGTCCTTGCATGTGGGCTACGATCGAAAAACATCGCCGACGGCCACACGAATTGCGATCAAGAACAGTTTCTTTCCGACAGAACAGCTTTTGGTTTTGCTGCTCTTGGCTCAGTTCAACCTGGAGGCACAACAGCAACACGGACATGGTGCCTGAATCCCAAGCATTTTCCCGTTCATCTCCATGGCGCTGAGAGAGAAGAAATGCACGCGACAAATATGATGTGGACACAGCAGTCAACGAAAAGTGCAACACACTTGATATTCAATTTTGGACCCATTCAGATGATGTGGTTTTCATTCGTCAAAAAAAATCGATGAAGCCGTCTAGACGATTTTACAACAGCTCCGAAAAGATGCACGCACAGTACTGGAGCGCTATCCGCGCGTGTTGTGGCTTGGATCCACGAACAATCAAAACTCGGAACACACACACACACACACACACACACACACACACACACACACACACACACACACACACACACACACACCAGAGATGTTTCGAGCTCTGAATGCTTCCAAACCAATCATCACAGAGTTCTCGCGGAGGACAAAAACAGACAACGACTCGGAAACATCGTCAGTGCCATCACTGAAACGTTTGTCTGAAACACAAATCGAAGTGCAACACGAGTACCGTACGAGTGTTTCTCTTGACACACTTCCTTGACGACAAATATGCGAACCACAAACTTAAATTCTTCAGAGGCTTATTCAACGGGATCCAAACACACCTAGAGAAAGTTTCTGCACCGCGAAAAAAGTTGACTTGAACAGCACAAATCCTCACCTCTTCTGGATGAAAATGATGCACCTTGCAACAGCCACTGTAAAGAAAACAACTTCTTGTGTGCAAACTTCCACAGCAGAGATCTCTCCTTGTGGTAAATCTCTCCGAAATGAGAACACCCACAATGGCAAATCCCAAACTCAAACTAGTCACAACTGCACGCAAGTGAAGAATGCGATACGTAGCAACATCCAATATTTGCCAGTGATGTGCTGCCATTTGAATAACTTTGATATCATAATTGCGTTGTGTGTTTGCTCGCCGTTCCACAGTATGTCGTGTCAATAAGAACACAAAATGGCCTCGACATTATTTATGACAGATTCTTCGAGAGCCATGAATGTTTTATACATTTCAAAACACTGTCATATCTTGACAAACGAACAAGATATGACGTTCGTCCACAATTTTTGGCTGGCAACAGCAAAACGCTCAACCCGTCTCTACAACGGTAGATTGGTCAAAGAGAATCCAGCTCCGGATTTCTCTCTGGACTGGTGGACAAACCCCGCGCATCTTGAAAGCCAACAATCGCCTCGGTACGTGGTCTGCATCAATTGATGTCGACAAATCTCAGCACTTCAACAGCGTCCACGTTGAACGCAAGCAGGAACCACCAAGCGTCCCGGAAGGTTCAGCCTGGACGTGCACTGGTGTGTTTGTGTGAACCGCATGAGGAAGCAAAAGCGAACTTCCGAAGACACAGAGTTGGTCAAATGGCAATTGTCCTGGCACCTTCTCGGCGACAAACTGGATTGCTGCCTGAGGATCCCAATCCAGTTTGTTGCTGAGTTGAAGGAGCCATGACAAAAGTTTTATCCTTTGAATGGAATTTTCTCAAGAGTGAAAATGACTTGTAAACAATGTCAAAAGTGCGCAATGTCAACAAAAATGTCAGCAAACATGACATCATGAATTCTGCTCAGCAACAAACTGTTGTGTTCGACAACAAACTCCACAGTCCAGCTGTGGGAAGAAGGAAAAGAGCCAATCAAAACACAGAAAAAAATCCAGAAAAGGATAAACAACAAAATCCAACACAGTGCAAGGTCAGGTCAACCAAACAGAAGAAAAACATCAGCGTGAAATTCCAAGAAGAACCTGCGCGTAATTCTGCAGTTCTTCGTGATTATCACCCACAAAGCTACATGGAACAATATACATTGAATTTGGTGTTATCACCCCAATCCACACGGTCTCTGTGACAATGTGTTCATTTTCTGACCTCTTTCAGAAGGACCTTGCGGCTCGAAAAACAACAAAGCGACATCTCCAACACTCCACCCCAAAGTTGTGCGCCCAAGGCGCGTTTTGCTTCTTTTCTTGAAAATATTCCAAGTAACGAGATAGATCATCCCCCCCCCACACACACACACACACATCGTGGATCTGCACTGTTACATTTCAAACAAGAAGAAGACCTTTCCTGAAAGTGATTCCATGCCGTTGGTGTTGCGGCACAAACTGCCCACCTTTGCAGACGGCTTGGTCCTGCCCTGAATCGTTTTTAGTGCAGGGGGTTGGGGGTCCAGCAGTCCTGCCCAAGGTAGAACCAAACCTGTCCGCAGGGGGAGCTCCAACACAAGCACCACTGCTGGACCCTCTGCAGACAGCACAGGTACTACCGAGGACAGTACTGGTCCACAGGTGAGGAGGAGGGTCCGGTATCAACACCTCAGCCAGACTTCCCCCGTCTGCGGAACACACACACACACATACACACACACACACACACACACACACACACACACACCGATGGTGGTCGCCTGATCGCGCAAAAGAGACGCGTAACGGCGGCGCACCGCATTGACACGACGCAGTGAGTTCGTTTTTTATTACCAGTTTCTGACTAGAAGCAGTAGATTCGTCAATTAGGACTGTCTGGCACAGTACAGAGCGTATCGTTGTTGTGGCTGTAAAACAGGCGTAAAATATTCATTCAGAGTGTGATGTGCCTCAACACAACCACAGTTGACTGGCAGCTCTGGCCCCACGTCGAAAACTGCACGCTGACGTGGTGACCACAGACACTTTTGAAAATCTGGATGAGCAAGTGAATGAACATTCTGTCCCACTCAGTAACCCTCCTTGACCACGCTCCATCTGGACAAAGAGCAACCCACATCATCGGTGAAGCTGGTGTTGGTCGGACATTGGTTCCTGCAGAGGGCCCAACAAGTGCATGAGCCAATGCTGATGTCACACACACACACACACACACACACACACACACACACAGCAGTGGAGCTGTTGTCAGGAGATAGGACACGGGTGGTGGTTCCCTTTGGACACAATCTACTTCCGCCACTTGGTGAACGCGGGTGAAATCATTGAAATGTGAAACTTCTCACTACGTGGGGACAGAATGACACTGCAGATACGCTTGAACAATTTTCTTCCTTTTCTTCGGAACTTCGCGCGTGTCATGAGAATCTCATAAGAATGCACAAATCGGCAAAATCATGCCCAAAATAATAGCTGTACCCATTTCACTGACATCATGCTCGTGTTCAGGTGTGGAGCTAAATTAACAGGCTTGTTCACGTCCAGCGACTGTTTTGTGCCGCAGTGCATTTAGAACCGAGGATTTTCCGTCTTCCAGATATCAAGATTTTGCCTGGACGATGAACACTTCCGAGACAGTTTGACCCATCTTTAGAGTTTACAAGATCAGGGAAGACAGGAAGGACTGATGAATGTGAAGCCAGAACACGCACGCAGTTCGTACCTTCTTATCAAGCAAACAACACAACAGAAGCACTCAGTTCCAGTCCTTTCCAATAGCCTCTCGGTTTCTTTTCTTTTCTTTGTTTCCTGTGGGTTCTTGACATGAGCCAGGCATTCGGACCGTCTGATAGGCCACGTTGTGAAAGACTCTTGAAGAAACCCCTGTTTGGCCTTGTGAGTTGTTTCCTGAACAACGACACATCTGGATGTCAAATTGTGGTGACTGAAACTCCACAATCATCAGACAGAAAAACATGGTTACAGTGAGGTTTCTCTTTGACCAGATTTGGCCGTCGTGATTGAGTGCGAATTTTCTGGAGCTCAAAAAACAAAAGGCCTCTTTCTGTTTGTCTGATCCTGGCTTTTCAGCATTCAGTCAGACCAGGTGACAAAATCTGATTGAAGATCAAAAGACGTGCGATCATTGGTGATGATTTGATGTTGAATTGAAAGTCTCCCAGATGATTTCTCCACTCGCTCTCTCAGAAACTGTCCCACATTTCAACGAATTCGGGCACGCTCCTCGGTGCTCAGAAGGTCCCCGATTCCCCAGCAGATTCGTGCGCGCTTCCTTGCAGCGACTGGTGGCCCTGAAGGAGCAGAACTGGCGCGCGGGTTGCACGTGGGAATCCACCTCCCGTCTCTACCCTGCAACACTGAACTTCCACTGCCACACTGCATACCGCGTAGACAATCGGGCAAGGTACGTTTAGCCTTGAGATATCAAAACACTTTCACAAGCAAAAACACAGAAATTATGTTGTGGACCTGGAGCCAAAACAAATCAAGCCAATCTGGACTTTGTTGCAAAACGCGCGATACTCTATCACAAGAAGCCTGTTTTCTGTGGTGGTTGGTTCGTCGCCAGTTGGTGGTGTGTACGTACTCGTATGTCGGTGTGTAATTGAAAGTCGAGAAAGGCACAACCGTACTCACAGGTACGACGCGGAGAAAAATCAGCTCAAACTCTTCACCAAGAAAGCATACCCACACTATCAATGCAACGTCCAAGAACCATGCCGTCACTTTCAATCCAAACTGACGTAAAGAATCACACTCGTTGAACATCCAAAAGTCTCAACCTTTCTGTCACTGAGATGAATGTGCCTGAACCTTCGAAGACGTTTCGCAGACCTTTCAGAGATGTTGTAGAGGACTTGTCTCTCATAAATGAATGCAGAATCGTCTCTGACCTTTTTGAACAAGAAGCAGTGCTCAAGGCAACTGCAGTGCGAAGTCCCTTGCGACGTCAGTAATATCATCAATTCTTCCTTGTTTATCAATTCTTCCTTATCCTCCTTGTCTTTTACCAGTCATGCTGTCAATGGGGGGGGGGTCCAGCCACAAGGGGGTTTGGCCATGGGGGGGTAGGGGGAGGGGGGTTGGGGGAGGGGGTTAGGGGGAGGGGGCAGGGGACATTTCATCCACCTTGCCATATACTGCACTACCACATGGTGCTTCGCCCTAAAGGGACTTCGCACAAGAAAGAAACAACCGTTACACAATCCCCCCACCCAACGACCAAGTTTTTTGCACGCACACACAGGCATCATCGTGGCTGCAACAAGCCGGCTCAGCCCGCACAATGAAAAATATATATACGAAACAAATACGGTGCTACCTCACTGTCAATGAAGGCTTCAGTGTTATTCTCATCGTCCGAGCACAACAGGAAACTCCCAACACCAAAGTGACCGAGTGGCCTCGAGGTGACTGAGGTCCTGCGGACGTCTGAAGCTCACGACAGAATGGAGTTCGATTCCCGACACCAAAGGCCACCGTGCAACGCCCATAATACTGTGCAGAGCGCCACTGCGAATCGCTATCGTGCGATATCTTTGGCACTCCGGATACATTACACAAGAAAGTACTTAGTAGATAGAGCCTCTGCCTGCACCACATGTACACAGTGCAACTTGCAGGCTGGCGATTCCTTCTCATTGTGATTTAGCTGCAGCGCAAAAAAACACAGCCAATTACATTCCCTGGGATTCCAGTTTGTTTCCGCCGCCAAATGACTTTTTAGTTTTTGTGGCGGCCTGAGTGTGGTTCTCGGCTATCGGACCAGACTTTACTGACCGACCTCTGCTCGAGTGGCTCTCGGCGGCACAAACGAGATTCTCGTTCTGAAAACGTCACTGAACGGCCCTGGCTCCTCGCCTCTTCTAAATGCTATTTACGATGCTGTCGGGGCGCATTGCTCGACTTTGTTTTGAAACTCTGGAAAGCAATGGAAGCGTGTTGCTGTCTGCTGCTCATCCGCTGCACGGAATCAAAACGCAGCGTCGCATTAGGAGCGTGGAAAGTGGAAACCAAATGACAGCCCAAGAGCTGTTCGTGCCGCTACCTGCAGCACGTGAGAGGCTTCACAATACGAATGCCCCATTCGGTGCTTCAGCTTTCGCCAAGCTTTCGAGGCATCAAGGTTTTCACCATTTCCTGATTTGAGCGAACAAAGGAAGGGTTTCAAAACTTGCGGAACTTGTTTTGAACATCACAGCTTTTCAGTGTCAATCGTTCTGCAGAAACCAGATGCGAAGACACAAAACAGGCTGCGATCAGTGAGCCTCTACGAAAGTAGCCGTCGTTTGTTAACTGTTACCGAGCGAAAGACCAAGTACGTACCAACCTTCGCTATATTTTTTCAAGGGGCAGGCTCCTCCAAGTCCACTTTGCACCGTCCAGATGAGGTCACACACACAGTGCACGGTGCATGTGCTTGCAAACGGAAGCCTGCAAAAATCGGCAGGGACAACACGGTTCTGTGGGGAACTGGACCACCAACGACTTGAAAAAGAAAGGCTGGGTGGAGCTGTCCAACCTACACGCTGGTACGAGGCGAGCGTCGCTCAGTGGCACAAAGAGGGCTTGCATGAACAAACATTTGTCATACGTTTTACCAACAGGAACAGATGATTTCAAGACTATAATTTTCTGCGAAGCAAGGAATAGATTTCGTCACAGTCTCATTATTCGAGTTCTATTACCCCTGACTGTGACAACGTTGTTTGTCGTCCCAGCAATTCAACGAAACAGAACAATGGAGGTTGACATTTTCCAAGAACTAAAGTTGAACAGATCAAACTTAAAGACTCAACCAAGGACTTTGAATTGAACAACGTCGAGCAAGAAACCAACACGAACCTTGAGGCGCTCAAAATCACTTTAGCCTTGAGTGTGTCTTCCATGTTACGCGCTCTTGGTTCACCGAATAGAAAATTGTGCTCGTGTTCAACGAGGCAAAATTTCAGATCAAAGTGTGAGTGGCCGTACCTTGTGTGCTGTGCTGGTAAGTTTTGTTGGTTCACCTCGGTAGACTTTCACGTCATTCTGAAACAAAGAATGGAGTTGCCACCTTTTCAGCTACATCTTTGGACTGAGTATTTTGCAATTGAAAATATCTCAATTTTTCAATCGTCAGTTCTCTATACAGTACACTACCAAACCAAAAGGAAAACCCTTGAATCTGTTCGAATTCACCAACGTTCGAGTGCGAGGCTGGTCCAAAAGCTGTGAACATGATTGCGTCAAAATGGACCAAGTTTTGCTCACTGTTTTCCAAATACATGCAGTCCAAATTACATTTAGCAAAGAAACACCAAGAAGTTGAACACACCTTGACAAGACAGCAGGGAACTAGCAGACCACTTACACAGTTTGGCCAAGATGACAGCTATATTAGAAGACTCACTTTGCAGAAAACCAAACAATTTAGCTGCACAAAACTGCAATTTGGCTTGACTGTAGTTTTGGAATACTTTCAAGTCATTTCGAAGCATTGTGCCTGTAGATGGCCACAAATGGTATTTTAGGAAATATCCAAGAAGGGTCTACAGCAAATCATGTGACCTACTTCTTGACCATCCAAAGTTGTTCAGCACAACCACATGAATGATGCCTGAAAGTTCAGTTGAAATCCAAGTATTCCGAGCTGAGTGGCAAATGGGCCCATTTTTGGCAGCCATTTTGAAAATGGCGATGATGCCATGTGCCCAAAATGTAGTATGTTTTGAAGGCCATCTATGACTGATAAGTCTGCAACACATCTCAAAATAGTTACCTTTTTCAAAGAAATAAGCTCAGGATGTCCCTGACCCTGTTGTTTACAATATCCAATGTGGCAGCCATATATCAGGCAACCTGGGGCCAGTAAAAACATATTTAAAGGCCAGAGATAGGCCTGCAACATATCTCAAAATGGTTAACTTTCACAACGAAATGAGGTAACGACAGCCTAAAGTGTGTTTTTCACCAAATCGAAGAAGCAACCACACCATGTGACTTCCACACATCACAATCAAATTGACTGAGCTATTTATATTGGCATTGTACCTGAAAGTTTGTTTGATTGCAGTCAGAACAAGAATGCTACGCATAAAAAGCATGTGGTCTATACGTTCGCGGTTCATCACTGATCATTTAAAAAAAAAAAAAGAAAAAAAAAAAAAAAATTTCAAAAGCGGGTCTTGGGTCAGACCCGCTTTTGA
>JAAUXT010127909.1_pt1 | contig 16559 bp, 17 predicted proteins | sample 7278171 | NCBI WGS metagenome assembly JAAUXT01 (sample SAMN14350112, study PRJNA611818) | marine sediment metagenome | isolation source: surface marine sediment (1.8m) | place: French Polynesia: Moorea | collected 2018-08 | reverse complement strand
TGGACCACAACTGATTACTCCTGATGTGTCGTCTTGCAGAAACAACTCTTTCACACTCAGAAACAAGGCCAATTTGTCGGGAGAAATATTGCTGCGTCTTGCCGCCATTAGTGTGATCACGTGACTGAAGCTGCTCTGACGTCAGAGCCTGTCCCCGAAAACCCATTCTTTTTGCCGCGTTTCGGGGACCCTCCACGCGACCCCGAGAAACACAGAATTCTGTGCAAATAGAATGCCTCCCGGGGAAGATGTTGACCGAGAACAGCATCCTGGTCCAGAACAGTTGGTGATAGCTGAGGAGTAAACCATTTGTGTCCATTTGTTTGATGTCCTTATGGAAAGTCAAAAACAAAGTCGTGCTCAAAACTGATGCTCCTTCTTCTCGTTGTGGATTTATTCGCAGGCTTCGGTGAAAAAATGTCTTGGTGTTGCGCGCAAAATGCACCGAAAAACGCGCTGTCTTTGAGCCCCCGGCATTCTGCCCATTTACAGGCTTCATGAGGTGTGGTGGCTTCCTGTACAGTTCTGTGGAATGAGAAATGTGGAGCAAAAGAGAAAACCAGGGCCACAGCGCACGGAAGCTGGGTGCGCGGAGATTAGTTAACAGCTACTGAGAATCTCAAATGGCAGTGCACTTGCAGCGGGGTCACTGGACATCCTTTATCTGAACATAAAAGCTCTCCTCCGCTGCACTTGAAAATGGCAAAAGCTGCGGGGGCAGGGCCTTATCGGGGAGTACACATCGTGTTGGTCATGGCGTGTCTTGCGGCATGCTGAAAACAAATGGACACACCCAAGACCGCAAGTTGAACACAGGCAAAAGAAACGCGAGTCAAACCCCAAATGTACCTTTCAATCACTTCACATTCAAATTCGTTTGGGATCTTCTGCCCAGTGACATGTGTGCACTGTGTGATTGGCTTCAAAACACTGTTCTGTTGAGGCAGAGCGGTATCACCTGTTGCCGCATTCAGTTTGAAAAAGTAGGCAAAATCCATGTTTGTCAAAAAGATTCTGATAACACATCAACCTCATTTCATCAAATCGAACTGCTTCTGAGGGAGAGTGACCTTCAGCGTGGGTTGAGGAATCCTGCGCGTGTTTCGCGGGTTGCTGGACGTTTCGGGAAACCGGGTGGATCAATCAGGTTCCAATGGATTCCTAATTTGGTCCTGTTGCGCAGGTCGTTTGTTTAGTTCCCGATAGAACGGTTCGGTTTGTTTGAAAATTCCATGGTTTGGTGTAGGTGCGCAGGGGCCTTTTCCACAGAAAGCTTGAGACGTCTGCAAGAGCTTTGCTCGATCAGTTCCGGTTTCACGCGCATGTTCCGTCTCACCCGGCAATCATTTCCACGATCGCTTGTGTCAGCTGAAGAAAGCTGTGGCTATTTTGAGCGCGAATTTATGGACATGTGGCCCGGAGTGATCACACGTACCGCCCGAATATCGTCCCTGGTAACACAATGCTGTGGTTAGTGCTCGAGAGCTGTGCTTGGCCCGCGTGTTTTTCCTGGAAGCGCGCGGTGTCGATGAATGGACGGGTGCTCTGCGCGCTCCTCGTGCAGCTGTAATGAGAGGGTGGACAGCGCGCTCGGCCGACAGGTGCCCGCAGTGGCGTGTGAACAATAGAACGCGCTGCTTCCTTCATCAGAAATGAACTTGTGTGCCAGATCTCCACGCTCCCAAGGTGGTCTTTTTTCTGTTTGGCAAGGCAACGGAACATGGAGTTGACAAACAACAAAAACGCTTGCGTAGCGAGGCGCGTCCGTTTCGTTGGCAACATCGGGCGTTGTCTGCCTTCTGTTGCACGCGCGTACACACACAAAGCGACCGCGCGTCTTGGACACAGCAGTGTGCTTGTCGAGTGCACCTCCATTTGGTGAGAGTCGAGCGCGCCTGTTTGCGTCCAATTTAATTGTCCAGCTGTGCTCGCACCTGCTCGAGCCGGGTCGCGCCCCGCATTTGCAGACCTTCTGAGATGGACGATTGATCAGAATGACGGATGACCTTTCAAATTGACCGCAAGTGTAGAGGACCCTGGATCAGCTCTATTGAATCAGTCGAACGGATGACGAAGGCTTCCTACTTGGAAGAAAGATAATGATTGGGGATTTCTGTTCAGATTTGACGCAGTTGAATCGAAATGTTGGATCGAGAGAGGGGAGTTTTGAATGTGTCTACTGGGGTATTTTCATTGATTGCCCACAAGTGCAAGATTGCGGCATACTTTTTCTTGTCAAGTGAGTTCAGAAACCTGATCAGGTTGCAAGTTTCTGATTAACTTTTGCCTGCAAGTGAAAACGACGAAATTGTTCCGACTCATTTTCAGCAGCCGTTCAAACAAACGGATCAACTGAGAGGTGTTCTTTGAGGTGTACTGGAGAGGAGAGAAATCCTACAAAATCAGCGGTGGGTGTGACTTTGGGCACAACGTTGTCTGTTTGGATCAAAAGTTGGCGATGGCACGAACTGAGAGGCGCAGCATAGATTCTACCTGGCCGACAAATTCCATTGATGCAATCAAGACAACAAAAGCGATGTCCCATCAAGAACAGGCTGTACGGGCACAAACAAGTCGTGCTCACTTTTCTGACAACTTCTGGAAGCGCTTTTGGTTTCAGACGCCACTCGCCTTCGTTGCTGCCTGTTCACTGAATTTGACTTTGCAAGATCTTGGCTGGGCATTGTCGAGGAGACTTTCATTCTTTCTTTGGAATGGATGAAAGATTCCAACCCCCGGCCAGGAATGTTGAAGAAAAAAAGCGCACGCTGATCACCGCGGACTGTCAAACCACACGACACATCGCGATTGCGCGACTTTGACGTCTTTCGCCTCAAGTCGCCTCTGTGCTGTTGTAACATCGAAGCAAACGTGGAAGCAAACGCCTGTCGTTGTCAGGTTCATATGAACAGTGAAGACGATTCAGGTCAAGTTCTGGGTGAACGAACTGCAGCTGAATCCGCCTCTGCTCTGTTTGGAGACAGCTGAACATGAGTCACTTGAAACACGGCAACCTTTGCTGGAGGGTCAAGTCGACGCTTGATTTTGCCCCCTCCCTGACCTGGTATTTGACATTTGGCCTTCTTTGTGGCGATTTCCATCCATAATTGATCAAACTTTTCCCAGACCAAATGAATCAGCCCAAGCAACGTGCAGGAGTCACAGTGACCTGCCGGAATTTGTTCTCACCACTGACAGCGAAAGTCGCAGAGTGTTTTTTGAGACACGCCGCTCCGCTGTTGGAACAGCGGCGTTTGAAAGGCCCTTCAATGAGCAAAAAGGAAAAACGAGGTCGGGCGGTTTCTCTTGGACAAGAACACTTGTTGGTGTTCAGACGTTCCGGAGGAAGCCATCTGCACAATTGCTGTCGTGCTATATGTTCAACGATTCAGATGGGATCCGGAGGAAATTTTCAGGGTCGGACATTTTGTAGGTTTTGCCTCAAAAACTCTTGCCCCAATGGGGCGTCTGAGAATTGCCCCTGTCCAAAGATGCTTTCTTCTTGGAGTGGCCATAACGACTCGTAGATCTACTCGTATCCATGCTAAACGTTTTGAAAGAAATTTGCGCTGAACAATGATTTTCTAATTCTTCAGAAAATTGGAAATTGGCTAGAGGTTCTGAACAAGATCAGACGGCAACTTTGAACCAGCGTGGAACTCTCGACTTCTGTTTTGGCAGAGCACAAGCTCCGTATTTGTCAACACTTTTGGGAAATGGTTCAACCGGTATTTCTTCTGTCGGAATCAGTCAGAAACCAGTTCTATTTGTCGTTGGATGCTCTTTTTGTGAGTGGTCGTGTGTCATGTTTGCGCACAAATAGCTACTGATTGTGTCCAACCACCATTGAAACAATCACAACCAAGAACAAGAGTCGGAAACCCCACCTGATAGACCTCGTGCTTCTGTTGCGTGACTTGCATTCTGCAGTAACATGCTGGGCTGGGCGTGAGGTCTTCTTTTACGAGAGTACGCCAAGTGTACCCACACAATTGGGTCATCAACAATGAATTTTTAATGAAGAGTAAATTTGATTGCTATCTTAGCCAGTTCATTTGCTTAACTATCTATTGAAGATTAATTCATTCAAACAAGCAAGGTACTCCGACATGCGAGATCTGTTCTTTTTTCTCTATCTTTGTGACCCGAAAACAAATGTTCCGTGACTGGGCGGCGCTGACGCACACGGCATGAGTACGAGCTGTCTCTCTTCCCCACCCACCCGCCTTGCACCTCTGTTGTTCGGACCATATGTGGCAGTTACTAAACTGCAACTGCGTCGTTTGAATCAAAACGTTGAGCGATTCATTTTCCAGGCCAACTTTCCAGGTTGTGAGAATTATGGTCCCTGGTTCTGAGAACAAAGATCTTTGTGGAATTAGAAGAGATTATCCTGACTGATTTGGCCTTGGCCTGCAGAAAATCCTTGTGCAGACGTTGCTCCTCAGACTTGTTACAGCCCGAAGTTTCGAGGTGTATTGTTTTACACCAGTCAGTTTTTGTGTTTGTTGTGTTTGTCTTGTGAGCCTCAAGATTTTGCTTTTCCCTTGTCAGGGTTTCTTGGGTAAGAAAAATGACAACTGAGTTTGATTGTAGGTTGATACCCTTTGGCAGCAAAATTTGAAAGCACAAGAACACTCAGGTCAAATGCTCCAAAACAACATCAGAACTGAGAACACAGCTGCTCAGTAGGAAACATTTTTTACCCCAGGAAGATGTTGTGGGATGGAATCTAAAAACATTCAGGCTTGTTCTTGCAAGTTGTGAAGTTGCCATAATGAATTGGGGCTGTGTGGTGAATATCCAAAATGCTTGTGCCCCCTCCCCCTGGGTAGGATTTAGGTTTGTCAGGTGTGTGGCTAGGAGGGGTCCCCTGCTGAGCTTGTCATGGGATACCCCTTGGCATTGTTTAAGGATTGTTCCAAGAGGGCGGGGCTCCCATACCAAGAATATCACGGACCCCCTGCAGGACTTTGCCTTTGGAGGCTGAGTGCCCTGCTGATTTGCTTGCAAAGCTTCTGCGCTTGCAGCGCTGCACTTCGGGCTGTTTCCGTTGGGAACAACGTCTAGTTGTGCTTTGGAAAGACTTCAGACAGAACTGGTGAAGACTTCAGACAGAAAGGAGAGACTCAGACTCAGTGTGCGGGTGTGAGTGAGTGAGTGAGTGAGTGAGTGAGTGAGTGAGTGAGTGTGTGTGTGAGTCAGTGAGTGTGATCAGTCAGTGCGTGAGAGTGTGTGTGTGTGTGTGCGTGCGTGCGTGCGTGTGCTTGCATGTGCGCAGGTACCGGTGTGTGCGCATATGAGTGATTCCTGCACAAAAGGAATCGGGACGTGCTGAAGCAACGTTTGCAGTTGCTCGACAGACACCCTCTGGTCGTCAAGACTGCGCCCCCGCACTCATTGATCGGAATGCGCGTCTCGCTGTGGAATGGTGCCGAAAAGTTCACGACATTTGCCGAAAACGAGACTCAGTAAACCTTATTCATGAAAGCGATTGATTCCAGTTGTTACATTTTGAAAAATTGTGGTGCTTCTTTGTTGCAGCACTTTGGAAAGCTACCTCTGATTGAGTGCACACTGGTGGAGGACTCTACCTCGGACGTTTTCTTCTTTGACGATGACAGTGAGTAACATTACCAGCACAAAGAAATTTCAAGAAGAAAATCGCGCGGAGGAAAGACAAAACGAAACGAAAACGAAGTTTTATTCTTGAGTCACACCCAGGCTTCAGTTTCCTCTTCGCCGTTTCAGCATCATCGCTGGACTCGTCGCTGAGCTTGGGCAGCGGCAGTTCGGCCAATTTGCTCAGCACAGCTCTCTGTGACAAAGAGAACAAGATCGACTACAATGGACTGGATTTCCGAATCATCCTGGATTCCAAGAGCGGCAGCGGCCCCCCGGTGACCGTCATCCTCGTGGCGTCCACGTTACAGGAGAAGGCTGCCTGGTGTAGTGACATCGGCCAGGTAGGACACGCCATTTACGTACTTTTACGCAAGGGCGTGCAGTTCAGATCACTTGTGCCACGAAATTTTCAGTAGAAATGGCGGCTGATCATTCCAAAAACAAAAGGTGGCTCCCCAGCATGGCTGTTGTGACCACAAAGTGGGAATTTGAATCGATTACTGCTGAAGAAAACCCTTGATAACCGCCCATTTGTGACAGGTGACCACTGCTGATCTCTCAGTGGCGGTTTCGCTCGCGACGCGCCTTTGTCTTTCCTTGCTGACGTTGTGAAGGAACCAGAGCAATTTTGACGATTCGTATGTCTGTGCCAGATCTGTTTGCCTGCCAGAACCTTCCAGTGAATCCAAAATGCGGACCCAACTTCTCGACTGCGAGTGTCTCGAGTCTGGCTGTACAAGTATCCCTCCCCGTGCGCTCGTGCATCAGTTTCCGGAAGAACTGACAGATCGAATCGGAGCTTATTTGACAAACGGAGCTTATTCGACAACCCAGAACTTGGTTTGTCTGAGAAACTTTGAGGAACTGCCGGGCCAACCACACAAGGAATGAAAAGAACAGGAGTACTCGCACTGTTTCGTCTTGTTTATGATCGAAAAAAATTTGTTTTGCTGAAGCAGTGACCTGACTTCACTCCTGATGACAGCAACTTGGGTTGCATGCAGACAATCTCACAGCCATCCATTTTCTCAAACAAAGTTTTCAAGGCTGCATGGTTGCCCGCGATTGGGTCAGGCTGGGTATTTACGTTAGAGGTAAACAATGGTAGCGAGGAGATGATCACCTCCGAGCTTTAGCGAGGAGGTGATTATCTCCTCGCTACCATTGTTTACCATACATAAGGCCCTTGCTGTGCCATTGTCTGAGTTCTTGATCTGATAGTAGATTATCAAGTAATCTACTGTTTTACATTCATTGTGTTGAACTTCATATTAAGTGCACTGATGTCAAAGTAAAATGCTTTGACATGGTGCACTGGGCTAACAGTAGAATTACTGAAAAGGAATCAAACGTAAAGAACAAAGAGAATGGCGCAGACGGGGCCTTATAGGGAATTCAGGTGGCAAAATTGCTACCCAGTACCTGGGATTTTCAGCACAGCTGCGGAACTTCTGGAAGCTCCTCTTTGCATTTTATTGTTTCTTGACTCTTGCGACAGACAGCCAGGTCCTTTTTGTCTTCAATTGCTAGAGAGCAATATCTTTGACACTTCAAACTCTTGAACATTACACGAGAGTTGTATGACCTGCACAACATTTTAAAATTTTTGGAAAGGCTATTTTGATGTTCTGTTCATGTTGTGGGGCTCTGACTGGTCTCAGATTCACCCCATTTTCTAGATCCAGAGGGTTCGGGTACCAGGTCGTGTGGTCATGTTTGCCACCCGTGAAGCCCCAGTTGAAGTGATTTGCAGCAGCCGTTCAAGTTGTTCTCAGAAGTCAGGCTGTTACCAGCGATGACGAGAACCGAAAAAAAAAGTGAATGAAAAAAACATTTCAGTGGAAATTGCCATTCTGCTTGAGTTTGAAACAATTTATTGACTTTACAAAAAGAGAAGCGATTGTTTTTCTTTTGGAGACCGCGGTTCGCCACAGGCCTCTCCACCGCGGGCTTAGTGCAATCACTGTGTGTGTGTGTGTGTGTGTGTGTGTGTGTGTGTGCCTACTCAAGATAGGGCTCTTACTTGGGGGCTAGGAGGCAAGTCTCCTGAACCCCAAAATGCGCAAAAGCGTGTCATTTCCCGGACAAAAGGCTCAGGAGAAGAAACCTTTCCCGGTGACCCTGACCAAAAAAACGATCAGCACCACAGAGCTAAATGTTTGGGAGACTTACCCCCTTCCCCAGTGGGTCACCTACCCCCCCCCCCCAGCTAGACATGGCAAAATCTGCAAGATTCCTGTTGAGGTGGTGGCTGGAACCGTGGGCTTTCTGGGTGTAGCCTTCTTGTTGATGCTTGGCGTCCGGTTTAGTCTGCGCTCGTCTGACTGAAGACATGATGGCGAAGAGTTGCGCTGTTGAAGTCCGAACTTGTTGATCCGAGATAATTGAAGGTTTCAGGCGGTTGAGCAGACGGAGCTGAACACAGCACTGCCGCGCCACTTCTCGGCTACACCTACTCACTGTAATTAGCATCAATTATTAAAACTGCTCCTCAACTGTTCCCCGAGAATTTTGGCACAAGCCTTTTGGGAGGATTTATGGGACGAAGCACTTGTGCGAAACTGGAACTGTTGCGATCGGTAACCGCGTCTCAACAAGGGCGACAAACAGAGGAGACAAACCATTGGATCCAAATCCACATGTACGCTCGTACGCATACACGCACACACACGCACGCACCACACGTGCACACACACACACACACACACACACACACACACACACACACACCCCGTCAATCCGCCACATGAAACGCTTTAACATGCGACACCTGTTTGGGTGCAGAGCTTGTCTTGTGGACCTGATTCTTTCAGCTCACTGGTTTTCTGGAGATTGCAATCACAATCACAGGTTGACAAAAACTGCTCGCGTGCTGCGAAATTTGCTTGTGCGGGATCAGCTGATTTGAAGTCCCGAAGAATGTTCGATGTCGGTCTGCTGTGTTGGAAAACAAAAGCTGTGCACAATGCCGCGCAGAGGAGGAAATCAATTTTTCCCAGAAGCCACCACAGAAATTGGACGGACTAAACTTACGCGCACTCCGCAAAAGGAGATTTGTTTGCCAGAGTTGTGTTTTGGCACAAAATGTGCTTCTTGCACAATTATGCAAAGCATTCATGCATTTCAATGATGATCCGAAATTGCACAACACGGTGAACGATGTGCACTCGATCATCGCAACCAGAGGTTCGCTCTGGCACTTTCCTTCAGCAATTGATTTCGCGCGAGATATTTATGACTTTTCGACGGCTTCGGTTACCTATGTGCCCTGACACACAAGGTAATTGTACTGGATTGCCTCGAAACTAATAGTGAATCGTACATGATTTGCATCCAGGACCGCGTCGTTGTGTGTTGCTCGGGAATGGGATGTGAATGCGAGTGTTGACTGACTGAGGGAACAGACGCACCGTCGAACGCGCAGAGCACAAGTGGTTCAGGTGTTACGGCTGCAAGACGGAAAATATGCAAAACGTGAAGGGGGAGGACAAAAACGGACAAGATTTCAAGTGCACGCACCCGAACAGGATACGCGCATTCACGCGGTTGTCCGCATCTCGAGAGCAGGTGTTCGGAACCCGTGCCTGACTTTGCCAAAAACGGTATTGATACGAGGTGTTTGTTTTGCACGCAGTTTCTAGGATGTCTGCATCGAGCCTCATTACCACAGCAACAAAGATACTGCGTCCAGGTCTGCGTTCCTTTTTTTTGGAGCAGTACAAAAAGGTTGCTGCTGCTGTAGTATTTACCAGGCAGCTGGTAAATCGTGGTGTTTACAGAAGAGAAGCTTGTCCCGAGTCCTGGAGAAAGTGGCCAAAAAACAAGCGTGTTGACAAGAGTGACGCGGGGCTTTTAATTTTGAAACAGATGAAATACTCTGACCAGGCACTTTGTCATGTGCATTGATGCGCGCACGCACACTGCAGAGCGGACTGTCCTGTCTTGGTCAAAAGGCGAAGTTCAACATCTCTCTTCATTCTTTGAATGTCCCGAGGTCAGGCGAGCACGTCGCCCAGACAACAGATGTTTTGATGCTGACACGCTTGCATGCCAAATGAGTGGTGCTAATTCATAAAAATCTGCCACGCTTGTAATTGGCTGTATCCATCGTCCGCTCAGTCGATTTTGGACGCTTCACTCTTTCTTTGACGCTCTGATCCTAAAAGCTTGAAAATTATTCTCACTCTGATTGCAAGGGCAATTCATTCATTTGCTTTACCATATTCGGATGCACTAATTTTGTCTGATTGTTGAATCACACCTTGCTATTCCGCGGCTTCACATGGGAGCTGATCATGTACGGATCACATACGTGCACCAGTGTGCACGCCAACATTTTCTGCAGTTTATGACAACGAACCTTTGTGAGGCTGGGCTCCGTTACCCAGCCGTGGAACTAATTAGCCCCGAAGGGAGACAATGCTAATGAGCATGCATCTGGGTCACACAGGCGGGGTCAGATGCAGCCCTGGATGACCCAGTTCACGCACATTTGGTTGGGCAATGTTGCATGCACAAAGGCTGCTCGGGCTCCAGGTGCCTGGTTTTAGATTTTGCAGCATGTTTGACATGTAATCGATGGGCAGGCTGTCAGCTGGTAAAGGCAGTAGACAGCAGGCATTGACACTCAGACGAGGCAAACCACTTTGCAGAGTGTGCCACAAGTTCACTTCTTTGAAAGCATATATTTTAATGGATAAAATCTGCATTTTGCAGTACTGTAACTCGTAAACAGAAACTATTCAACGGGAAGTGTGCAGCTTCGGTGCAAAAGCTGTTTGAAATGCATCAGCTCTGCAGTAGCAACTGAAGGAAATCGCTTCCACAGTGAAGGCAGTCCTGCAGCACTTGCAGCCCAGGCGTTGCATAAAATGTTTGCCTTCAGGAAAAGTTCCCATGCATTGTTGCTAACACAGAAATGGGATCACAAACATTTTCAGTTGGATCAGTGTAACTTGCAGGAAAACAGTTCAGACGCGTAGGAAGCCAAAAGGATACGACTCATAAGGAAATGAACTTGCATTTCTGTGCAGCCATCATGGCAATGTCAGAAGCCTCTGGCTGCGTTCGCCTCCTCCGTATTGGAACAAGGAGCTTTCTTTAATTTTGCATGCAGGCACCAGATTAATACTCGTATACAGAATTATAGATTTGCACTCGGAGAGAATTGGGATAGATGATCGTGGAATGGATTGTCGCTGCACGCAAACACCAGGCAACGTCTCTCATGCCGGTAATTTTGCTCCTCTTTCTTTTCTGCCGCGTCTGCATGTGGCACACAGCGGACGCGAGTGCGTGCAATTGAGACGTGGTGTGTGTGTGTGTGTGTGTGTGTGTGTGTGTGTGTGTGTGTGTGTGTGTGCACGTGTGCGTTTTTGGTGTGAATCTGCAATAGTGAAGCAATGGGTGTGATGCAGATATCCAGTTCTTTTCCACGCTCAACTTCATGCAGTTGTGAATCCATTTTTGTCCAAGAGATTATCCATAGTTGGTTGAGGTTGAAATACACTCTGGGTTCAGGTTGTACGCAGTGTGCGTGCTGTCAGATTTCACGAGCTTGGGGCATGAGCGGATCACGATCCAGATCGATATCGTAACTGTTCTCTGATTGAAAAGGCGCTGGAGGAAAGACTAGTTTGCCGTTGGTCTGTGAAACTCAACCATTTGAAATCGAGTTCTACCTTTCTCAAGTTCACAGCCCCATTCAAAAGTACACCGTGGTTGTCGTGACATTTCCGATGTATCGGCTGCTTTTGGCTTTCTTGTGGCCGCTCCTTCTCACCTGCGACCCAAACGCGTGACCCTTGAGGCGTACTTGTGCAGCGGTTGTGCAGAATTGTCCTCAGTTCGTATCCCAAGGTGCAGAAATATTTATGGTCTGCGTTTTTCCTCGCACCACACTCAGACGTGGGCTTTTACCCCGATGCCTCTCATTGTTGCTGCCCCCCCCCCCCCCGAGTATGTGAAGTTCTTGTCTTTTTCGGGCGTTACGTGGGTAAAAGTAACAGGGTTGGGCGATTTTTCGCAAGCTTTGGTGAGCTTTGGCGTGGCGTTTGTAATGCTGAGGCAGACGTGAACAAATGCATGTGCGCCCCCACGTCAGCTTTGCATGTACGAACAGCTTTGCTCATGTTGGAAGGCTTGGGCATTTGGCCGATATCACAGTTGAATACACGCAAAAGAAAAGGTCGTAGCTTTCCACGAATTCGAGTGCAGTCGTGCAATCTTGTCTTTTTCAAACTGGACATTTGCAGTGAACCTGGATTGTTTCTTTGTGTTGATCTGCGATGAGAAATTTTGCTGATACCGTGAACTCGACAAGATGTGTTCGAAGATGTTGCATGTCCTCATGTTTTTGGAGATGACAGTTTGCAAGGGAAAACAGCCACCCTGTCTTCCCTTTTTCGTTCGCTTTTGGGCGTGTGCCATGGAGCAATTCATCAGTTGAATACTGTGTTGGAATTCGGGCAACCGATCATCCTCTGACGGAATAAACTTTCGGCGCGCTCTTGAAGCGAAAAATTGTGCCACATATTCCAACAAAAAATGACCAAATTCGTTTGTTGAGCTCGCGGTTCGCCTCACCGGGCAACCACCGTCGGTACGTATGTGTTCTGCGCATCTGTGTACCCTGGTGGGGGAGGCGTCTGGCACGAGCAAAAATAGGTTTGGTCCCAGGGTGGGACCTCATCTAGTGTTGCTGCCACACCCAGTGGAGGGAGGTGTCTGGCATGAACAATAGAGGTACCAGGGTAGTGCTTCTGCCAGAACCCCCCCCCCCCGCCCCCGGTGGTGCCAATGCGTGGAACTGCGCGCTTTCTTGGCGCAGCCTTCTTGTTTGACACAGACAACACCAGAACACACAAAGTGGACCCAAGTTAATCTTGGGAGGAGAGGTGCGAGGACACAGTGCTGACCAATATGTGGCAAAGTTCAGCTTTGGATGTCCCAGCCCCTCGATGTCTCGCACCACAGGAAATACTCATATTGATTGTCTGCAGTCTGTATTTGCATTTGTGCATACGCCCACGTACCGTGTGTACAACTGAATGCGCAGCGATGTCCTGAAGGCCAGGATCAACATGAACGTTTTGTAGTTCTTCCAGAAGTTAGATTGTACGGGGGTGGCTCGTGACAGTTGTGTTCTTCCACTGTCACTGGAACACAGACACTGAAATCCACAAAGTAAATGTGCGTCGCAAAGCCGTATTTTGTTGAAAAATTTGACATTAAGGGACAAAAGAGATCGCGATGTCAGAACAGATATGATACGATATTGTCTTCTGTTGTTGCGTCACTCTTCTTTCTTCTGTTTCTTTCTCAAACCCGCCATTTTATCAATGCTTATTCCAAACCCACAGTTGTTGGTTGCCTTGACTAACATTTCTGTGTTTTCTTCATTCCAGTGCATTGAAAACCTGCATTACAGTGACTTGCTCAACAGCTCAATGAGCGAAACGTCTTCTGTCACCATGCCGCAGTCAGTCAGGTGAGTCGCAAGTTTGTTCAGTGGCGTTTACGAGTACGCACCAGTGGAGTGACTCCAGTGGACAAAGCGAGATCCTGGTTTTGCTTTTGTTGTGACAGTTGAACGAGACGGTTTTGCAATATTTCTCACGAACATTGCAACAGACGTTCGTCCAGTCCTTCCTCCAATGTGGGCAGTGGCACGAAAGTGGCTCACCGTGGTCAGGAGGAGTCTGTTGTTTTTGAAAGAGCTTGACAGCATTTTTCCTGACTAGACTCTATTTCGTTGTTGGTCAGACAAGACAATACGAACGTGTTGCTGGACACGAGTTTGCCCAGCTGCCCTCGTGCCTTGATGTGTCAAAATTCTGTTGTCGCAATGGCACTTGACACTCAGAAATGCAGAGCAGCAACTAGACGACATTCTACACAGAAAGATTGCAGATGAAAGGTGGGCCGGGAGCAGGATGGCTTCCGTGGAGCTCCTGAAGGCCACCTCTTGTTATTGGCATCTGCGCTGGGCGAACTGCTTATTTTTACTCTTCCTGTTTTTGGCAAAGCTGCTAAAAATAGTGCACTGTGATTATTTTGATTCCTCGGGGATTGCCATCATTAGTGAGGGCTACAAGATGGAGCAGATGATGTGCAGAATCTTTCAGCGACCAAGAGGACAGCACGCAATCGACTGAAGCAATGTCATTCATGCGATCTTGTGGGGTTGGTGGCTTTTGTGCACACATATTTGTACGAAAAAACATCGCTCGTCGGTCAAGCAACCACAAAACAGCAGAGCTGAGAGACGGACACCTCACTGTTGTTCAGATCTTGCGGCCAACCCTTTGTCGGAGTCTGTTCACAAGTTGTTTGCGTGCCTTTTCACCAAAAAAAAGATAAGAAAACCTGCAAATCCTGATTGTTTCTCAACAATTATATCTCATGCTTTCACAAGCAATTTGGAAACACGTTTCGACTGAAAAGCTGTTTCATTTTGCATCTTTTCATGTTTTATTTCATTGAGGGTGCCTGGATGTCATTGCACTGCCAGCCAGGTGAAAGGAAATGTGCAACACAACGCTGAAGTTTCCAAAAGTTTTGAGGTCACGTTGCAATTTATCATTCAGCGTTGTGAGTGCAACACACGAGAGGCACAGGGAGCTCACGTTGAAATGACGAAACGTCCTGCAGTTTTGGCACTCCTTTTCTGTTTTTTGCCCACGGGCCTTTCCAAGGAAAATCCCTGCACCCCGACACAGGCGCCTCAGCGAATACGATCACAAAGATGAAGCCACCTGCTTCCCAGTGAAATCCGTGTGATCACGAATATTCATAACACCTGGCTAATTGTCTTTCTCTCCTGACGAAGGGACATTTTTACCTTCGGTGGCGCAATGGCATTGAAACTGGGCTCAGCTGAAGCTGTTCAACGCTTGTCATGCAGATGTATGTTTCACGGAAGAAATGTGTAATTGTGCCGTTGTCCGCCCACGTACATCCGGGAGAAAGAGCAACGCACCGGGCTTCCTTGGGAAATCTGTCTGCCATCGGCTGCGCATGTTGAACAAGGCCTTTCAGGTCGATGTGATGATGCCACAAGAGCCCTGTTCGTCCTGGACTTTTGGGTTTTTGTCGTCAGGCCCTGCATGTGCCCACCTTCTGTGCCAACTGTGATCTGGAATGAAAACGAACTGCGTGGCCAAATCGTTCTGCAGACAGCGGTGTACCGCATGCAGACCGTGGCGGGAAGGGTCACACCCGAATGCACAGAATGCATTGTTGACACACAAAACTGAATGTGAGTGAGCAAGGTTGCTCACTGCATGTGCTTCGTTTTGGTGGCGCAAGTGGCGTCTTTTCAAGTCATGTTTTGTACTCGGGAGGCAACTCCTCGGTATCGACTTCCACACCAGGGATGCTCTTCCTGCTCCTGCTGCTGCTTGTGCTCAGACTGTGCATGGCTGGTGACAATTAAAAGAGTCGTTGACAAAGCGCGCACATGTCGCGGGGTCGGCGCGGGCGCCGGGGTGCGGCCCCGCGGGGCTGCAGCGCCCTGCCCGCAACCCCAACCCTCCCGTCCCACCCGACTCCGCGTCAATCCAGTGTTGATAGAAAGACCCTGGATGTGCTTTGTCTCAATTTTTATGGGTGTTGTCTGACATTATGGCGATTTGCGTTGACGCAGATGCATAGAACGATAAAACCCCACGACAGATGGATGGAAATGTTGAACTTTGTACAAGACTGAATTGTGAATGGGAGTCCTTGACGAAAGACTGCACTTGTAATTTTGTACATTACAGGAAGATTTCTGTGATTTGTTTTTCGTGATGTGATTTGTTCATTTGTATTTTTCATGCATGGGACAATAGATAGTCTCGTACGTGATGTCAGTGATGGTGCAATGTGCTGTGTTTCGCGAATGGCAATCATACGATGTATTGCACCAAGGCAAGCTTTCAGTAACGTGTACGTATGATGTACTGCGTTGTCATTCAGTTCGGCCTTCTTCATTTCACGTTTTGTAGCAGCAAATCGGCATTGAAAGACTCCGCTCGGGCTCGCATCCCCAAAGTCGCGGAGCTGCGAAACGGAGAGCTCTTGCCAGCCATGATCCAAAGGCCAGTTCTTCTGCAAGAGAATGAACGTTTTCTTGGTGCCACGACAGAACCACTTTTGCTTTACACTTCTCGTTTCACTCACTCCCTCACTTCTGTGAACCAAGTTTCTGTTTACTGCTTTGTTTTTCAATGTCAACACACAATGTTGATGGAATGAAAATTATCTTCTGCGCGGAATGACGTTTCTACACTTGAAGATCCTGCTCGTGGAAGCAAATTTGAAAATAATTTCAAAAGTTCTTTGTGATGCTGGAAGCGCACTTTATTTCTCTTCCCTTTGCTGCATGGTATTGGATTTATGTGGACTCTGTTTCTGAATTTTTGTTTCTGAATTGGGTGGCTTTTCTGTTTGGCCTTGCAGCAATTCCAGGGTGGAGAGTGCACACACAATTTGTTTCTCCATGGTACAGCTGTCTTGGGGTTCAAACGTTCTTCGCTTTCGATGCTTGGTGTTGGTGTTCTACTCGTGCTGTTCGGGTGCATTGTGACCACATAAAAGCAAGACACAAGTTTATTTAGACTCTGGTGTGCAGCGTTTGAAGTCTTCATTGACGTTGACCACACCAGTCCGCGCGGTATGGTCGAGACTTCTGCCTCCTCCGCTTGTGGACTTGGTCCAACTCGTGGAGCACGGTGTCTTCCGAGGTTTCGATGTCCCTGTGTCGAGATACAAGGATGTCTCGATTGTACGTGTGACCCTGATGTGTTCGTGGTTTCGCGTCACGTTGGTGTTTGTGTCCTTCCCGGTGTAACAGGACCAGACAACGACCAGGACCAGACAACGACCACACTATTTGGTCGTTCTCTGGTCCTGAAATTTCAGGACCAGGCAATGACCACCTAGGACTGGGG
>JAAUXT010125593.1_pt1 | contig 16560 bp, 17 predicted proteins | sample 7278171 | NCBI WGS metagenome assembly JAAUXT01 (sample SAMN14350112, study PRJNA611818) | marine sediment metagenome | isolation source: surface marine sediment (1.8m) | place: French Polynesia: Moorea | collected 2018-08 | reverse complement strand
TCCAGAGAACACGAAAGGGACGATGGGCATGCACCAGAAGTTCAGGGCCCAGCAACCAACATTCCTTACAGACAGGGCGGACCACTGAAGCCTTCTGTTCACAGGCCGAGAACATCTCGGCCACAGCCAGTGTGCTAGTGCCAATGCGTTTGTGGCATACTCCGTCTTTATACGTTCTCATTTTCGGATGCAAGGAAAGCTCACAACCGACTGGGATGGATAGGTAAAACACGGAAAATGGCAGGAACCAGCGGGAACTCTTTCAGTGGCTCTTACCGCGTACAGCCATGATGGCGATCAGACAGCGAAGCAACATGGTGGTGGTTATCATACCTTGGTAGATTTCAGAAAGTACAGGTCATGAAAACAATGAACAAGAGAAGCTGTGCTCAAGGCAACTGCAGTGCTAAGTCCCGAGTAGCACATGTTTTATCTCATGCCAGGCTCTTGGTGCTCTGCCTTATATAGATACAATACAAAGGGGGGGGGGGCAAAGTCCATGGGGGACAAAGTCTGGGGGGGGGGCAATGTGGGGACAGGGACATCTGGCTGCCTCTGTCTGCACCGCACTACCACAAGGTGCTTGCCCTGAAGGGACTTCGCACAACAAGTAACCGACACTGATTGGGTCTGGCCAAGAGAGGTCCGTCAGAGCAAGGTCACACATGTACCTTTGCGTGCGTGGAGACCTGGTGCTCCCTTCAAATCTGGTGCACTGCCAACCCCATTATTTGGTGTGTTGTTTCGTGAAGCGGTACAGGTTACCGCTTGCCAAACCATGGGCTGATGACAGGGGAGAAGAACCAGTCTGAAATGTCTTTCCTGACCTATATTAAATACGTCGAAGATCAAAGCACCCAACACCTCATCTGAGAAGTTGACAGGTTTGCCGAGGGTCTCGTATTCCTTCATCTGCTGCAGGATCAGCCCGTCCAGGACGCACTCCGGGTTCTCGGGGTCCAGCTCCTCCTGCAAAAATTCGAGTGAGGCAAGTTGGATGGAATGAGGCAGGAATGATCCAGGGTTGATTCAGGATTTGTTCAGTGGCGGACCAAGTTTTGCAACCACAAAGGTGCTGTTTTATGTTCTCTCATTCACAGCACACGGAGGAAGGCGCAGTGTATGAGCATCTATTACCTTCCTCTTGGCGAGAACCTTGTTGAAGATTCTCCATTGTGTGTCCACATTCTTCTTCACTTCCTTCCAGAATGGATGCCCAAAGTGCCTTAACCTGGAAACAAATAAAACTGGACGGACACTGAAAACTTCGATGCCTTTCTTTGTCTTTCAACGCAACACACACACGTGCACACACACATGCACACACACATGCACACACACATGCACACACATGCACACACATACACACACATACCCACATGACAGACAGGCAGACAGACAGACAGACACACACACACATACACACACACAGACACACAGACAGATAGACAGACAGACAGACAGACAGACAGACACACAGACACACAGACACACGCACACACACACACACACACATACACACACACACAGACCCACCCTTACCACAGGAACATCTCGAGCTGGGCCTCCTGCCACCTGCTCGGATTGCGCGAGTTATATGGATGCGATGTAAGTCTGGACATCCCCCTCGGAGAACGGCTCTGCGGACAGCTGTAATGGACCCATGCACAGCTCAATACCCTGCCAGGGTGAAGGGTGACTTCACTTTGGGTTGCATTGCGGTCTTTAACTTCTCAGAGATTTTTTGAACTGCTGAATATTCTTTCACTGGCCCCCTTTGGGTGGAGGGTTGAACTGGGTGTTGATGAGGAGGATTGGTGAGGAGGGGGGTTCTGGTGGACTCGGGAGACTGGTCTGGGAGGGATAGGTTGTGAGAACTTGGTGGGGTGGGGTGGGGGGTTGAGAGGGGCCAGTGGGGTGAAAAGGGATGTTCTTGTGGCCTCAGCTTGACGGCTGCCAGCGCGAGCACAGAACTCGCCTTGGTACGAATTTCGCACCCGTGCTCTGAAGTAAAGACTCAGTGACTCTGAACCTCACCAGCACAGAAAGAACCTGCAGCACCAGCTCCTGGATACAGTCACGTGGGTTGAACGGCTGCCCCCTGGTGGCAGCGATGGTGCTGAGGGCGTCCTGGATACAATCCAGGGTGATGCGCTCCAGTTTCTTCAGCTCCTCTCCATACCTGAGCAAAACAAAGATGGTAGACAATGATTAGGGCTTCTGTTTTCAACACTTTTATGGCTCTGTCATCAACTTGCAAAAGTGTACAAAATGCCTGCATTTTCTAACACCGTGGCAGCTCTGCTTGGCCCCACTTGGCTCCACTGCAAAGAGAAAGAAATCTGCACCCACATTTTGAGGGAGGTGTGAAATGCCTTCTTCTTCAGCTTCCACGTGGGCGTGTCGTTTGAAAAGATGACTTCCTCTTGAAACCGGACGTAGGCTGAGTAGAGGAAGAGTCCAGCCCTGCCGAAGAACTCCTCCTGCCTCGTGATCAGCACCTCTCGCACCAGCTCGGGGGAGGAGACCTGGAAACACGTGGTCTCAACAGCCCCACACAAGACTCATGCAATTGTGGAGTCAATTCTTGAGTCGAAGGGGATACTCAGTTGTTGAAGTGTTTCCTTCATTGGCACAGGGGTGGAACCAACAGGGGGTACAAAGATCTCAACCCTGATCTGCACGAGGGAAATTCGCGTCTGATTCTGTGGATTTGATGCAGTGTTTGGTCGCAGACAGCAACTGGTATTGTCAGTGTGTGTCTGCCCATCGGTGACCAAGCATGCACAGCCCCCACAAATAAAATTTTGTCCCGGGAAGAAGCATAACTTAGGTAGGCCCTGGAGCCAGTATAAGTATCGTTTGGATGCTGGCAGCTGAAGAGGAAACGCCTATCTCACAGCACTGCAGGCTCAACCGAGACACAATGCAGTTAAGCATACTAGTTGATCATGATTTTCTCCATGGGTGGTGACTTTTTGGCAAAACACGTGCGAATTTATTCTTGCATCCGATATTAAATACTTGACGGACACTTTCCCAACTGTATTCGCAACGCTTCTGTTGCACAAAATAACTTCACTCATCTAAAACATCAAGCAGAATCAGCAACTCGTTTGCATCTTTGGCGCCAAAGTCACAGTCAGCCTACTGTGACCACAAAGCCACACAAAAAGAGAAAAGATGCAGGATTTGGTCGATCGTGCACTGGCCCAGCAAGGGAAGCCAAGCTCAACAAAATCAAACACGTTGTGTCTGCAGCAAAACATGTTCAGGGATGTGGTGCAAACTTTTGTGAAACAGAGGACAAGAAGGTGGGGCCAAAGAACCCCTGGACCCAGAAAAATGGACTTACAATGAGATTACACTCACCACGATGACCTTCTGCCCCATGAGGCTGAAGCTGAAGATCTTCCCGAACTTCTCCCTCCAGGCCGTCAGGTATTTCTTGGGGTCGTTGATGTCGAATTCAAACAGGTTCCCGATGAGGGGCCAACCCTTCGGGCCCGGTGGAAGTCTGTGAAAACGAAGAGACCCAGGCGTTGGAACTGGGAGAGACTCTGGTCAGAGCGACGAAGGTTCATCAGGGGCACGTACGTCAGACCGTGAAATGTACGAGGCTCGTCCAAATGAAAATGAATAATCCATTTTTTCCGGGTGAAGATTTTATTTTTTTCAAACTTTTGAATATTAGGGGCCAACATTGGCATGTCGAGCACATGTTCACATGGTTTTTGTGCAAAGTTAGCATCAGTCAAAAATGCCAATCCGGGATTACCCACATGAGTACCGAAGGGTCCTGCACTTTCCATATCTCATCCAGTTTTGTGTCTTTCTTGTTCATACTTGAGTGGGATCAAGTCAGGGGTTTGGTCAATGTTTCTGGTCCACCAAAGGTTCACTGCAACAGCTAATCACGCTTGAAATGCTCTCCATGTGCCTGGATGCACTTTCTGAGTCTTGGCAAGTAGCAGTCCATTGCTGCCTGGAACTCATCCGGGTCAACCATGGCAATGACGTTGTTCAGAGTGGTTTGGACTTCATCAGCATCACTGAATCTGATACCCTGAAGGCAAGATTTGATTCTGTTGAAAAACCAGTAATCTGCTGGGCTCAAATCCGGACTGTATCCAGGGTGAGGCAGAAGTTTGATGTCAACAGATTGGAGCCATTGAACAACCGGATTTGCTCTGTGCGCTGGTGCGCCATCATGCAAGAGTACCCAAGGCTGTTGTCCGGACCAGTACTCAGGTCTGCACCTCCAGATTTGTTCTCTGAATCTCTGCAAGATTCCCAGGTAGATTTCACCACCTATGCCAAGGCCTCTGGGGGTGCATTCTTTGTGGATGACACCCTTGGCATCAAAAAAGACCACCAACATCACCTTTGCTTCTGCCCTCTGCACACAGGGTTTTGATGGGCGTGGCTTTCCTGGATCCAACCACTCTGATGTTGACTGTTTGCTGCCCGGGTCCCAGGAAAGAATCCAAGATTCATCTTCAACAACCCCATTCTCCACAGGCACAGGGTTTGTCCATCAGCGAAACAGTTGCAGAGCTTGTGTTGCCTTCTGGACGTGAGTATCCTTGTTCAGCTGGGTCAAATTGTGAGGCACCCACTTGGCTGGATGCTTCTTTTTCCCCAAGTCTTTCCGGACGATCGTGTGGGCAGTGCTTTTTGACACATCACAAAAGTGGGCAACCTCCCTCAGAGAAGTTCTCTGGTCGTTCTCCACAAAGTTCTTCACCTCTGCAACCTTGTCAGCAGTGCGCTTCAGAACAGCTCCAGGGCATGGTTGATCTTGGATGTCTGCTTCTCCAGCATGAAATCTTGTCCACCAACGGTGCACTGTGGGTTGAGAGAAAGTCACCTGTCCATAGATGGCCTGCAGACGTGCAATTGTCTGCTTTTGATCAAGTCCAGATCTGACACAGAACCGGATATCACTTCTTTGCTGCAGTTTAATTTGCTGCATTTTCGACTGGTCGAAAGCAAGTGATTTGGAGATCGATCTACACACAGAAATCTGCTTGGCACAATCACGACACACTTTGTGCGCAGAGACTACCATATGAACTTCATGCACCCACAACATGAACAGAATCACACAAAAAGATCACCCGGAAAAACTGGATTATTCATTTTCATTTGGACGAGCCTCGTACTCCACATGTGGTGACACCCCATTGAAAATCTCTTACAACCCCCACCCCTTGCAAAATAAGAACAACTGTGGTTCACAATTTGCAATTTTTGGGGGTTGGACTTCATGCTGTGGTTAACAATAGCCATTGTTACCTCTTATTCTCGTTCCACTTCCGGTAGATGTAGAGCGTGGCCAGTACGACAGCGACGGCGATCACGTACTCCATCGCAAATCTGCAAAACATGCGCACCAAAAACTGTTAATTTGGAGGGGGGGGGGAGATTCTGCTTGGAACGCACAATTTTTGAGACAGGTGGACATGTAGCGTTGGTTCCAACAGGCCGAACAATCTGCAGTATATCTCGTCTGAGCTTGTGTGGCGAGACTACAGACCACTCCCTATAGCTTTCGTCATGAAACGTTTCGCAGTCATGCATGCAAGAACTGAAATTCCAGTAAGATCTGTTCTGCCCAGCAAGTTGGCATGAATTTCAGTTTTCTCCTCCCACGACAAAACATCGTACTCGACTGAAGTCAGTCAATGGTACGTGGTGGGGTTTGCCTCCGCAGAGGCAGCGACCAATTTCCCGACAGATTCAGCCCAGAGCCCAGAAAACCCCACTTGTACTCCATGTCGAAACAGTCATGCATTGTTTCTCATGGATGTTCCTACTTTCAACGAATGTACTCACCAGCCTGGCTGTATATCAAGAGCAAGTGGGATGTGGGCCATGCAGCTATAAATGCCTGGATATATATATTGCAAACTGATAACTGAAACGTTCCATTTACATGGCAAAAAGTTTGGGTTCGTTTGTTGTCAATTCCGTGTGCGCGTGCACGTATAGATGCTTGATGCGCTCTGCAGGTTTCGTTTATGGAAGAACAAATCCCTGATTTGAAAGGAAACGGATATTTTGTGTCTCTCAGGAAACGTTATGTACATGTGTAATTATATATTTTCAACTACACAGGTTTGCAATCACAATGAATCAACAAATGCGACTTGTCAAAGACCCAGCAAACGAGAAGCAAAAATATATGAAGATGATTCGTGAACGACAGACAACGACTGCTGGCCAGCCGATTCTATCGTCCCTCCCAAAGTTGTGATGCACAGTGTTTTTGATTCATTCCCGTCAATCGTGGTGCCTGTTTACCCCCCACTTTCTGTTCTGTGACACGAGCATGCTTTGTGTCCCTCCCAGTTTGTTTGCACACTGCACACAGCGACGGCGGATGTTTTAGGGTGATTTGAGGAGGTTGCGCTGTTGAAGGTCGCAATTTAAGCGACCAAAATGGTACAGCCCAAACAAATCACCTTCAGGCAGCCTCTACCAAAAGTATGTGTGCAGCAGTTTCACAGTCAACATAAATTTCAAATTTGGATCTTTTGGGTCTTTTTGAATTTGTATGAGTCAAGGATAACCCGTGAGTAAAGAAGTTGTTCAGTTTGCATTTTTAGGTTTTTGACGGTTAGAGTTTAAATTTTTCATTTTTTTGGCGACCCACAAGAAAAGCACTGTCCTTCGGTCGGTTAATGTTGAGTTCAATAGCACCAGGCAGTGGGTCGAGTGTTTCGCTTGGTGCCTTTTCTTGCAAGAAGGACCAGTCTGCATCAGCTTCAGCGATGACTCAATATCGCCCGGGTTTCCTCGCTTCAGCCTTGATCTCGTAGTCTTGGATGTGCAAATCCAAGCCGTGCTTGTAGAATCTCGGGTCGTGGTTGGGCGCCATCTTGCCCTCAGTCGGGTGGAACAGGAACTTCTGGAAGAGGCTGGTGATGATCAGGAACGTCCGGTTCTTGGCCAGAACCTGAAAGTAATTTGCAAGTGGAAATCTAGAAGCATAAACTTCAGAACAAATACCAGATGTAAGAACAGGGCAGACAAGTTGATATTTCTGGGTCCAACAAAACTTTTTGTCGCTGAGCAACTTCTTGATGGATTGTCTCCTTTGTTTGTTCGTTTGCGTGATCAAAGATTGTCGACTCACCTCGCCAATGCAGGACCTCCTGCCAGCCCCGAAGGTGCACAGGTTGATTCTGCAAAAAGATACATTTGGTGTGATGTGCAAGGTCAATTCTCACCAGCTACCCCTGCATACCTTGGTCTTGAGCGACACGAGGTTCATTGAAGGTGCAAGGGTCCGTGGAGTCCACCCAGGACCACGGTTCAACCGATTGGAGTTAGATTTACCTCCTCCTTTTTGGGTGGTCCACCCCAACCAGCTGCCCCTGCTCATCCAGAAACCTCTCAGGCTTGAAGGTCCAGGGGTCCTCCCAGTACTCAGGGTCGTGGTTGATGGTGAAGACGTCGCACCAGATCTGGAATAGAGCAAGGCTCACGTGCCCAGATGATGGGGCTGTAAATGTCAGAATTCCTTTGCCGCAGAAAGATGGAAGAATCATTGCGGAACATGAATGAATGCACAGACTGCAGCTTTGATCCACCAACAGGGAATGTCAGACCAAAAACGTCCTTCAGTTGTGGCAGTACAATTGACAAGCATTGCAACACCAACAAAAAACAAGAAATGGGCTCCTAAGATCTGTTGGGTCCACTCCAAACCACAACCAAATCTTGTCCCACCCCTTTCTTCATTGCCCTGGGTCCTATGCATGAAAGAAACTGAGAAAGCGTCGTGGGTCACGTTTTGAGGCCTGTTAAGCAGACCATACCTGAGCTCCTTTGGGCACCGTGTACCCTCCCAGTTCTCCCTGCTTCATCGCGAGGTGAGGCACCATGAAGGGGGTCCCAGACACATACCGCAGCTGCTCATATAGCACCTGAAATCAGGGCAACCGTGTCTCATCAAACAAACAACCAATGCAATCAGAAAACTTTCAGTCTGCTTGTCTGGGAGGCCTGGCTGTCTTGCCTGTTTCTTGAGAAAACAGCCAAATGGCAAAACCTGAAGATTCCAACTCTGCATCTGCCCACCCTTCCCCAGTCATACCGTAGATATGTAAGAGGGTCCACAGCCCACTGCATGTTCAGTTGTGCAAGAACGTATGTGGGTTCTGGAACTTACAGCGTTCACATAGGGCAGCTTGTCCCTGTCCTCGAGCCTCGGTTCCGCCTCCCCGAGCACGTGATCGATCTCCTTCTGCATCCGGGTCTGCAGCTCAGGGTGGTTCACCAGAATAGCGATCAGAGACCGAAGCACCACCAATGTGGTGACAATACCTGCAGCAAAAACAAGGGTGCAAGGTTTCCTGCATGAGGACAGACGTACCAGTGTGAAGGACACCTTAAGTCAGATCTACCTTCGGCACCACCACCCTTCTCAACAAGGACTTTGCCCTTGTGAAAACGACAATTGGTCCCACACATCTTCAACAACACCAGAAACAAATGTGTGTGGACAGCACCTAGAGAAGTGGCAATGTGGTTCTCCAAAGCTGGCCCCAGGCCCACCAAAGTGAGGGTGGAACGAGCCAAGTTGAAGGAGATGTTGGTCGTCAGGCCATGAGGGCCACGACATAAAGAAACTTCGTAGATGTGAGTTGCGTGCTTCCTGACATTCCCCACGTCTTTGTTGTCAAATTCATCCCACTTTCATCAACCAGATCACATTTCACGAATTGCCCTTTGGTTCTAGAGGAAATTTTGTGTACCTGCATCAAACACATCAAATACGAGAGCCCCCAGCATCTCATCCGTGAAGTTGATAGGTTTGCCCAGGGTCTCGTATTCCTTCATCTGCTGCAGGATCAGCCCGTCCAGGACGCACTCCGGGTTCTCAGGGTCCAGCTCTTGCTGTAAAAGTGCAAAGAGAAATGAGTCGAATATCACGTATGATCTAGCGTTGCACACACACACACACACACACACACACACAACCACACACACACACACACCCTGTCATCACACACACACACACACACACTACACACATACGTCCATATCAGAATCCCCCAGGGCCAGTTGCGTTTGTAGGAAAAGCCCAAAACATCACAACTGCTGGTGAAAGCGTCTTCATTGTTCATATAGTGTTGCTGACTGTGCACGTCTGCGATCCAGCCCAGTTACCTTTCTGTTGGTGATGAGCTGGTTGTAAATCTCCCACTGTTTTGCAACATTCTCCTGTACTTTTTTCCACACAGGATGCCCAAAGTGCCTCAACCTGAAAAAATCTGAGTTGAGTGTGAAGTAGGACATGCAGAACCTGCATACAGGCAAAAACATGGGGTATTGACGAAGTCTCAATTCTGGGAAAACTGAAACATTTAATCCCCAAGTTGAATAATGTGACACAGAATAGCCAGCTCACCAGGGGAACAACTCAAGCATCTTTCCTGGGCCCCTGGAGTTGTGTTTCTTTTCCATGAGCCTGTGGGATGCGCCGTACGTCTGGAGGTCAGCATCAGAGAGAGCCTCACCCGAAATCTGGAATTATTTGCCAAAACGAGATGAAAAATAGAAGATTCTCTTTTTGGGTGACAAAAAACAAGGTCAAAAATTGAAAATGGAGTACAAACGAGGGAGGTCACTGATCAAGCGAGAGAATAGTGCCGCAAAACAGAGTCCCAAATCATGAAAAATGCAGACAACGCATTGTCATTTGTGCATTTCTGCTTCAATAAGGGTTTTCGCACAGAATGACGCGACGTCAGAACTTTACCAGCACAGCTAGAACCTGCAGCACCAGCTCCAACAGACAGTCGTGGGGGTTGAACGGCTGCCCCCTGGTGGCAGCAAATGTTGCAAGAGTATCCTGGATACAATCCAGGGTGATGCGCTCCAGTTTCTTCAGCTCCTCTCCATACCTGAGAAAAACAGAAGAATGGCACAACAAATGATCCAGCGAAACACAGAACACAAAATGGGAGTCACGTGGGTTGAACGGCTGCCCCCTGGTGGCAGCGATGGTGGATACAATCCAGGGTGATGCGCTCCAGTTTCGTCAGCTCCTCTCTGTACCTGAGCAGAAAACAAGGATTATGGCTTCTCTTTTGAATCATAGAACAAGCACCAGGGACATATTGATACAAACGTTGCCATCCCCTGAAGAGCTGGACTCACAGAACATGAACTTTGCCAACTTCGTGGGGTTTTGAAGAAAAAGGCTCTCGTGCCTTTGGCACCCCATGCACCTGGCTCAAAGGGTGTAGTGGGCATTATTTGTGTGCAACAGAGTTGATGCGTGCAGGTTATGATTCTGTTTGTGAAAGAAAGACATTCCTCTGTCCGAGCACAGTTTTGTTGTGTCATTCAGTTCATACAGATTTTTTTTCCAATCAAGAAGGCGGGACGACTGATAGGCGTTTCCTCACATTTTGAGAGACGTGTGAAGTGCCTTCTTCTTCAGCTTCCACGATGCGGTTGCACTACCACAGATGACTTCCTCTTGAAAGCGGGAGTACGCCGAGAAGAGGAAGAACACTGGTCTCCCAGAGAACTCCTCCTGTCTGGTGAGCAGGGCCTCCCGGACCAGCTCAGGGGAGGAGACCTGGAACAGAGACGGGCAGCAGCTTGTAAGATTGAAAACATTCCTTCAGCAGCAACCTTATCATTCTCATGGAGTTGACGGGTTCAGAGAGAAATTGAGCGAAGGTGCACCCTGGAGAGAAGTTACTATGACAACGCTGCTGCCCAACACTGGACTCACTTTCAGGCGAAACTGACCACGAGATGAGACCACACTCACCACGACGACCTTCTGCCCCATGAGGCTGAAGCTGAAGATCTTCCCGAACTTCTCCCTCCAGGCCGTCAGGTACTTCTTGGGGTCTTTGATGTCAAACTCGAAGATGTTCCCCACGAGAGGCCAGTTCGTCGGACCCGGCGGAAGTCTATGAAAACGAAGAGGCCCAGGGGGGCCATGTTATCAAACAAGCCAACAGAACACTCCAGATCACAGTGCCATACATCCGTCTGCATGTTGACTTCAGGTATGATGCTTCACGGCTTTAGATGGTTCACATGTGTTCTCTGGATGTGATCCCAGGTTTGGGACGGGCTGTGGTGTCCGTGTTCTCACCTCTTGTTCTGGTTCCAGCTGGTGTAAACGTAGAACGTCACAAGGACGACAGCGAAGGCGATCAGGTACTCCATCACAAGTCTGCAAACAAACACCACATCTGGCGCAGAGTTACGGCTGTTCAACCCAAACCATCATTGATTCCCAGTGAAGAACAGTTGCGTTGGTTTTGGAGGGGAAAACACAAAGACGTATCCAATTGCAATTCTTTTGCCAACAGCCTCGTGTAAGCGGTTGTCACGTTGGTGATGCGCGGTCGTCTTTTTGACGTCGGCGTCAAAATTTACCATTGAACCCAATGATGGAATTTTTGACGTCAGCCCAACAAAACGACCACGCGTCACCCAACGTGAAAACGCCTTTGTTGAGAGAACCGGCGATGTCCTTACCTTCAACAGAGGAGCAGTTGCTCGTACAACGACTTGTTTGATGCACCATTTGTTCAGTGCGGGGATGTAGGTCGTGTGAATCCAGCGTGTGGAAATAGAGCACGATGAACCCAGAGAAAAGTGCGTGGTGCACGTGGTTTGAATACAAGGGTGCACATTGTTGTTGCTCTGCAGACTGGGTCCGGAAATGGCACGCGCGCGTTCACGCATGCGCAGCCATCGAATGTGACGTTCCGGCACACGCTCTGTGGTTCACGTTTATTGTCAAGAAAAGCCCCCCCCCCCTCTTGTTTCTTGATTTTCAAACACTGACGGCCAAGGCATGCAATTTGGAGTCGTACCACCCTCAGGGTGGAGGGGGGGGTCACCTGATTTCGAATTCGCCATGGGGAGGCTCATCCAACCTTCATACAATCAAAATGGTGTGGTCAGTGTAATTTGAAACCACATGCCACTCCACACAAGCACAGATGCGATCGACGATGTGGAAACAGGCAACGTGATCCCCTGCACAACATGGTGTTAGTGTATGCGAATGAAAAACAAGAGATTTGGCAAGAAGGACAGTTTATTACCCCAGAGAGATGAGTGTGCATGAAAAGTTAGGAGAACAAAGGCGACAAGACACCTTCCCAGCAAAGGCATCCGTTTGAAGCACAACCCCACTGAGCGAAAAAACCCAACCCCAGGAAGCTGATGCGAACAAAGAGCTCAACAAGGTGCAGCGTGTTTGATGCAGTAAACCACAGAGGTCAGGCCTTTGCACTGACAAAAGCGATACCCTCAAGTGAACATGAGCCTTGAAAAGACAACCTTGGGTGTGGCTCAGTTTGTCCCAGGTTTCCTCGCCTCGGCCTGGATGTGATAATCCTCAATACGCATCGTAAATCCGAAGCCATAGGACCTCGGGTCGTGGTTGGGCGCCATCTTGCCCTCGGTCGGGTAGAACCGGAACTTCTGGAAGAGGCTGGTGACGATCAGGAACGTCCGGTTCTTAGCCAGGACCTGCAAGACAGGTTCAGATGCATCCTGCCCACAAGCATTGGAGACGCCCAACTCTCCCTGGGTTTGCACGGTGTTCAGGCTTTCCGTGACCTGGGAACACCCGACACACACACACACACACACACACACACACACATACACCAGCACCAGAGTGATGTGTGCAGGACAGACTCGTGGATTCGCCTGAATTTGCGGGCGCCTTGAGCGCAAAAATGTTCCCACCCACATCGACCACACCCAGACACAGTTTCTTCAGGGCTCCTTGTCAGACGGAAACTCACCTCGCCAACGCACGATCTCCGTCCGGCTCCGAAGTTCGTCAGGTGTACCCTGAAGAAAAAAAAATTATTGTGGATAGATAATGATGCAAGGATAGGCACGTGCACTGATTGCGCTGAACTTGCCCTGTGGATTCCACCTTCTGGTCCCAGCTCTGCAGACGCGAGCTGCGCATGCGCAGAGCAGCACGTCGTCGGGGCGCGTGCGTTGGGTGAGAGCGGGTGAGCATGCAACGGGCAACTCAACTCTAATCACCCGTGTCCTTCTTGATTCAACCCGAGTCACCATCCCCCCCAAAGGAAGGTCACTTTTCACCATTCCAATGAGACAGCTGCGTGGCCTCTGTGCCAATGCTCACCACGAGCAGAGCTGACCAAAGTTGAGAGCGGCTTGCCTCCGAAAGACCCCAAACGGAAAGACGTGCTGTTGGGTCCCACTGACCTCCTCCTGGTGACGTGGTCCGTCCCCACCAGCTGCCCCTGCTCGTCCAGGAACCTCTCAGGGTTGAAGGTCCAGGGGTCCTCCCAGTACTCAGGGTCGTGGTTGATGGTGAAGACATCGCACCAAATCTGAAATGGACCCTCTGTCATCGTGACACCAAACACCGAATTTCAGTCTTTTCTTGCGCCTGTTGAAGAGACTGAAATTCGCACATCTCTAGAATGGCAACGAAAGCAATGGGATATGTTTCTGATCTGCATGTCAACCTCATTCAGTCCATCTCTGTCCAATCTCAAGACACACAAAATTCAAGAGTGGAGTGAGGGGTTTTCAGCGTGCACATGTGGCTCTCCCCTCAAGTGAAGAAAAACAGTTGACTCCTGCAGTAAGATGGGATTTGATTTGTTGAGCTCGACGCGACCTGGACAGACTGGAAGTGTGGCGCTCGCCACAGGCAGATGCCCACGGTGCGGGTCTGGCCCCACCTGCACCAGCATACCCGGCTCACCTGAGCTCCCTGGGGCACCACGTGGCCCCCCAGCTCGCCCGGCTTCATGGCGAGGTGCGGCACCAGGTACGGGTTTCCAGTCACGTACCGCAGCAACTCGTAGATCACCTGAAACCATGGCAACAACAGACCTCAGGTTCCCGGGGCCGGGCCCGCGAAGGTTTGCCCCCACCACCCGTTTTCTCCCACAACTGTTCGAAAAAGCTGAATCTGATTTGCGTTTCAATTTTCACGAATCTCACCCCTGAGGCTGAAAAAATATTGAGCGTGCCATGTTAAGCGCGTATTTGATGAGACACGAGCTCAATTCACACCGAATGTGCTTGTGTCAGGGCAGCAAAACAAGTTATCTGCTGTTGTTTGCTTGCAAAGAACACAGATAATAAAATCAATATTTTGCAGCGTAATGGCTGGCTTTGTTTGCTTTGAGAATAAAACCATTTTTCCTCGCAGCAGATGGGGTGCAGGTGGCAGAAAGCTTTCTGATCCCATAAAGAACAAAGTGGACTCAGGTTTCACCTGTTGGTTTTGGAATTTATGCAAAACATTTTGGTTGTATGGACCCACGGAGCAGCCCGCACCGGCTCCACACAAGGCCTAGCACACACAGCGCGAGTTTCCATGCTGGATTGACCCTGAATAACGCGCCATTAGGATTGTTATCAAAAACTCCTTTGCACTGTTGGATTTTTGCAAACCCAACAAAGGAAAAGGTATAAAAACTCAGAGAGGAAATCTCCCTTCTGCTTCCATTCATCTTCAGATCTGTGGCACATTTCCTTTTTGGAACTCGAATATGATTGATTTGCATTGAGAGTCCATGAGAGTCCTGGTGACACGTCATTCAGGGTCAAACCCTGGGTCTGACATTGACACTCACAGCGTTCACGTAGTGCATATTTTCCCTGTCCTGCAGTCTGGGTTCAGCCTCTCCGATCTTCTCATCGATCTCCTTCTGCATCCGGGTCTGGATCTCGGGGTGGTTCGCCAGTATCGCCAGCAAAGCCCGAAGTCCATTCGACGTGGTGTTTAGACCTGAATGATACAGATAACAATGGTCCACTTCGGCAGGGGTTGACCCACAGGGTTCATCCCAAACCAATAGCCCCAAGGTCCTGCGTCTCAAGAGACCTCCACGCCCAGACGGTTGCGCAAGAAATGCGTGGTGCACAGTTCCAAGAGAAATTGCTTTGGGCGTCGAGCCAAATTCTGGCCACACCCTGAACCCGCCCGTGACCAGAGTCTCGGTAGTTTTGTCAATTTGGTTGAATCGTACACATTTAAGTATCGCAGGGTCGTGTGGGCCCCGACGCTGCCTGTGGTACCGCAGAAGAGAAGACCTAACAAACTGACTGGAGTAAGGCAAGCACAAAAGCCCTTGAGCACCTGCTTCAAAAAGGTCAAAGATGAGCGCCCCAATGACGTCATCCGTGAAGTTGACCGGTTTTCCCAGGGTCTCGTATTCCTTCATCTGCTGCAGGATCAGCCCGTCCAGGACGCACTCCGGGTTCTCTGGGTCCAGCTCTTGCTGCAAAGGAGAGTCGCAGATGTGTTGGGAAAGTAAGATTGTTGCTTGCCTTTGTGAAGTACCTCTGCTCAAAGAACCACCAGGACGGGCCAAGCACGCCTTCGGGTCAGGGAGTACCCATTGATTCCACACAAAAGGGACGACAGGTGGGAACACATTTGCTGCACCAAGTGAAGAAAATGGGGCGGGTCAGTTTGCTTTGCGTCAAGGGCACAGAAGGGTCTGCACCCACAACATGGTGCAATTCTGGAAAATAATGTGTGAAGACTTCACAGTTTGACATCACGAAAGCTGGGTGGATCGACCACCCGCACAAGGGGCTCTTGGGATCTTCACATGCACCTTGTTACGGAGGACAATGGTTGTTGCCCAGGGCGACCCAACTTGCCCCAGGATGAACGCAGCACCTTTCTCTTGTTGATGAGGTTGTAGTAGATCTTCCACTGTTTCCCGGCGTTCTCCAGCATCTCCTTCCACACCGCGTGACCGAAGTGCCTCAGCCTGTGAGAGAGAATTGCGCAACGGCTGAACAAACGCAATTCAACGTGCATAGAACGCAGGACCAAGGACCCCTCCCCCTCTCAAAGAAACTACTCGGCCGCAGTTGGGTTTGTTTCACAACAGGCACCACATATGTATCTTCCACATTTCGACGTCAAAATTTCAACCGCGCATTTGGTTCCTTGAGGGTTGGACCCAGTCAGAACCGAATTGTATTCAGTCTGTTCATGCTTGAGTCAGCTTGAGTCAGCAGTGGGTCAAACACTCGCGTCGAGAAAAACCGAAGTCAAGATGGCTTTTTGCTGACGCGGGATGGGACAAGTGAGGTACCGCCTTCTCGTGACCCTTCCTGCAGGCAATCAAAGTTTGAGACCCGAAGATAAAATTGGACACAAAATATATTTTCTCACGGCCTGCTAGCTGAAACTCAAAAATTAGCTCGAGCGAGCTGACGTGATTTGCACCTGATGCCATTTTGTTCAGGGTCAACAGCACCAGACAAGAGAACAAGAATGCTACGCATAAAAAGCATGTGGTCGATACAAACGTTCGCAGTTCATAAACACCTTCAAGTTCAGGGGGAGGGGGGTTGGACCCACTTTGGGAAAAATGGTCAGTGACCATCACTGATTATTTTTAAGAAAAGAATTTTTTTTTTTTCCAAAACAGGTCTTGCCGGGGGGGGGGGGATTTACCCCATTGGTGAAAAATGGACATATAAAAAACATAATAATATTAAAAAAAAAAAAATAAAAAAACGGGAATAACAAGGGGGGGG
>JAAUXT010058101.1_pt1 | contig 16563 bp, 11 predicted proteins | sample 7278171 | NCBI WGS metagenome assembly JAAUXT01 (sample SAMN14350112, study PRJNA611818) | marine sediment metagenome | isolation source: surface marine sediment (1.8m) | place: French Polynesia: Moorea | collected 2018-08 | reverse complement strand
CCCCCCCCCCCCCGCCCCCCGCCCCCCTCCCCCCCCCAGAACCACATTGCCTCAAAATGATCAGGGATCATCACTGACCATTTTAGTGAACCATTTTGGTGAACCATTTTGGTGAACCACATTGCACACACACACACACACACACACATACAGACTGATGGTAATTACACTAAGCGTGTCGTCGAGACCCTTCGGAACCACACGCTTAAAAATGTGAAGAAACTATCCACACATCTTGTCCATTTGAATGCAAGGTCACAAGTTTGGTATTTGAATGTTTCGCTCTTTTTCGAAAAGTTTCCATTCAGTTGACTTTTCCCAATGGGAGCCAAAGGGGGCACCCACTTTAGTCAAGTGACTTTGTTGTTGATATTTGGCAACGTATCCCAAACACACACAACACACCAAGAGCCCAAAGGGTAAATTCCAAGTAAGGACAAATCGGTCACCAAAATCCAAACGTTCACACAACTACCGATAAAAACAGTTCGCCCAGCACCAAATCAAACAAGCAAGCCTTTTCTGTGTGACTGATCAGAAAAAGGCGCCGCCTTTGCACTGACACTGACACACAGTGTGCCTTTTGAGTCCGACACGGTTACAGCATCTCTTAGCTGCAGTTTGCGTCCACGCAATCTCTCTTCGGAAACAGCCAATGTCTCTAGCTATTGGACCAACAATTTCTGCGTGCGTGCGTGCGTGCGTGCGTGCGTGCGTGTGAGTGCGTGTGTGTGAGTGACATGATAAACCCACCTCTGAGTATGTAGTTCTGGTAGTTTTGGTCCGCCTCGGAGCCGACCTTGATGAGACAGTCGAGCCCGTCGTTGTTGACGAACTCGTGCACCAAGTCCTTGTCATCCTGAAACCAACACAGTCGCCTTGAACGGAGAATCTGTACCCAAAGATCGACTCGCAGACTGTGGAAAAGCTCAAAGTGTTGAAATGAAGGCTTCAACGTGATGCCTGCAACACTCAATCACCACACACCACCAGTCCAGACGCGTCCTCAAATATCTGCTTTGACGGAGTGGATTTTGGCCAAAATAAGATCACAAGAACTTTTTCGGAGCGGTGTTTGACAAAAAATTAGCTGCAATGTCTGAATGATGAGGGAAATTCAGCTTGATATCAACTTCGCAACACTCGAGCGAGACAAATTGAATGCGCTCGTACATCATGATTAGTTCCCAAAATGACTCACATCATTCATTGCAAATACAGGCAAATCTACACTTCGCTCAGAGCCAAAAATGAGGCTTGGAACTGTGAAACCCCCGGATTTGTCTGTCTGAACAGAAGCAAAAAAAAAAATCCATTTATTTTTGCTGTTTTGAACTTGAAAAGTGAGCGAAGGAGATCTCGTACATTCATTTGTCCTGTGCCTTTTCATCCAAAACACTCTATTTTTGGAGAGTTGGTGCAGGAAAGGTATTTTTGGCTGTCCGATCGCGCCTTTTTTCCCCAAAAAACGTACTTTCCGCTGGTTTCATTTGCGCCTGTTGATATTTTCACACACCAGGGGGTTGAGAGGAAATATCGTGCACACAGCAAAGACACCCAGGACCACAAATGATATTTGCTCAAGACCCTCCACCCAAAGTTGCATCCTTGTGTGGTCACTTCGCGTGGGGTAATTTTTTTATTGAGACAAAACAAACCAAATCTCAAAAGATTTGAGTGAGAGTTTGAGCAAACCGAAAATATTTGGACAACGCCATTTGCCAGAAAATATTGGTTTGCTTGTTTCAAAGAACTACAGATCTCACGTTTGGTTTCACAAATTCCTCCAAACAACATCTGGTTTGACAAGTCAAAGAACATAAAAAGTTGGACAGGCCGTCGTCCATTATTCATTTTTGTGCAGCTTCTTGAAAAACAACTTGTCACATCTCCGCGCAAGCGTGTTTATTTCTTTTCTGCGTGTGTAAAAATTTGAAACGAAAAACGATTTGAAGGGGACAGCAGCACAATGTGGACCGGAAGTTGGTGCTCACAGAGCTCCATCACTTCAGTCTGCCTCGCGTGTTGCCACGGTTCAATCTAAAGTACCTTGTGGAATGCAATCAACAGGCTTAGCCAACAGGAAAGTGAACCTCCAAGCAAACCAGTGTAGAAGAATTGAAGGCAACAACAAAAGGGTTTCACTTTCACGAAGTACCACCACAACCAAGTGCAGACACAAAACACTTTACTGACCTGGAAGATCTGTTTGAGCGAGAAGAGAGCTCGACGGAGGTCGCGGCCTGACGAGTTGAGCAGCTTCTCTGTAATTGACACAACCAGAGCGCGTTTAGAGACGGTCACTGGAGGGTCGGACGCCGCGAGCGCCCTCTGCTGCTGAGTGACGACCATCGCGTCGCTGTACATGAACACCATCCCGCACGACGTCGTAATCCTTGATCCTTCCTGCCTTGTGTCACAGATACGAAATGCCTGACAGATGAAAGCTTTGCGCCAAGTGCTTCAGCAAGCGTTATCTTCTCGTCCCGTCTTGTGTCACTTTGCAGCCATGCAGAGGCGTGAACTTTCTCAACCAGTTTGCAGAAAAAGTTTTTCCTTCAAACGCCAAACTTCGCTCACTTCCACAATATATTGTCTGATGTGTGTGAATTCCAAAAATTGCTCATCCCTGATTATAATGCATATCAATCATAATGTTCAAAGTTGGGTCAAAGATGCAAGTTACTCCAGTGTCTCTCGTCTCTCACTGTGAAGAAGAGAGTGAAAAGCAGCTCTTTTACTGTTCCACTGCTTGCATTCTCCAGCGCGTACGCTCGTGTGACACTTGCCACCGTAGCAGCTGCTCACGATTCGTGCAGTGACAATACGGAGCCTTTTTGTCCAATAAAATTCCGTCAGGAAGTTCCGCAGAGCACTGCGTTGAAACGAGACAGCGATGAGGATACTTGGACACTGAGTGCCGTCACTCAAGCTCGATTCTCCGAGCCGGATGCTTCCTGTGGGGCTCTATTTGGGTCTGGTACCGCTCCGGGGGGTCACAGGGGGAGGAGTCAGCAGCAGCGCGGGGCATCCAGGACAACACGAAAACTATCAGTTTCGGAGAAGGTGCGTGGAATCTGGTTTCACGCAACGGAATCTCCGCACGTGTTGTGTTTTTCTGCTTCCAAGAAGTTTGTGAGCTGCATCAGAGTCGTGACAGGAGAACAGCAAGATCTGACAGATGCACTGCATGGAACCCGGCTCACCGACATCACCAGTTTTGACCACAGAGTGCCCTGTTTACCGGAGCACTGAACCGGACACACAACCCACAATCGTCTGATCCTCATTACAGGATCGTGTCACCCGGGTCACGCCGTGTCAGTGTTTAGCGGTGAATCTCTTGCAATTACCGCCCAGCCGCGGTCAAGAGGTGGATCGCAGCCACAGTCACTGAGTGCAGTGCAGTGGAAAGCTTCCTGAATCCAGAAGCAACAATGAAAATCTTCCCTGTCTGACAACGTTCGCGCCCACTTTTGGATGACAGAACTACGCCGGACAAAATTCCAAACCGGATCAACTTCGCTCTCGAGCTGACATGGGAACAGAATGACAGACAATTGACACTTCTGCCTGTCATCCACAAGTCTACAGAAAATTTTCTTTGTTCACACTTGGCAACAAACACACGAATTTACAAGGCTTCTATCTCATGACACCGACTGAAGAAGTCGCGGTCTGAGTTCACTGTTTGATACTTCCACAGCCATTCCGACCGTTCCAGCTTCATCACAGAGAGTGTTTACCTTGAGTTGACGCGTGCGGTCGCGAGTCGTGTGCCGGGGTGAGCGGACGACAGTTTTATAAACATATCAATGGGTTTTCCAGAGGAACATTCAGATTTGCTTTCATCAGGATGAGGCACTGAGTGCAGCAAAACAAATCATCCTGTCACCGACACCAGGACGAACACAAAAACTCATTCCGAGACGGGCGTTTTGCAATTGTTGGAATGTTCCGACAACCACGATATGTGCCCAGTTCTGTGACTGGGGCACAAATCCCCAAATCCCTCGTTTATATTTGCGAATTTTGATGGATTCTCTCAGCGAACAATCCAAGTTGCCACAATCACTGACTCGTACACCTGCAGGTTAGGCCTGTGTGTTCCGTAGACCGTCCAGAGGTATGCACTGAATTCGAATCCATTGGAGGCCAACCTGGTCTTGTCCAAACAGTGAGAGAACTTGCCCCAAGTGCGTTTTATCGAATAAATCGAATTTCCTGACCTTGATAAAGTTTCCCGTTGATTCTCATGGCGACACTTGCAATGTCAGGTACAAAGCTATCTCTTCAGCATTCTCTTTCAAACTGTTTCTGGCATTACTGTCATCCAAAGCAAATATCCATCCCAGTCCAAAAACTTTTTGTCTGATCTCAAAAGTTCAAATTTCCCAGTTTCTATTGGGGACCGTTAGTGACCTGAAGTTGACATTGTGCCATACGAGGCAATGTGCAGCAACACCAACTGATAGGCTGCCGTGCAATTCTACGATCAAGACGTTTCAAACACCGCCACTGACATAGGAGAGACGGACGGGAGCTGTTCGATGTGCAGCACCTGCTTCCAAAACCATGTAGGAAAGCATCTTGTGCACCTGCATCTGTTGCGTGATCACAAGAAATTCTCAGAGACCCCAGTCCTGTCACAAACACTCAAACTTCATTCACTTCGGTGCATTTTGCCCAAAAATGGAGACAGCTGTCAATGCTCGTGTCTGGATTGCATCGGAAGGGAACGAACAGGTCTGCTGCAAATTTCGAACTTTTTCACGTGTATTCTCACGGAAAATTAATGAATCTCCCAGGGACTTTTCTCCTGTTTTCGCTTTCTTGCGGAACATCGTTAACATTCTTGTGCACCTCCTTTGACAGCTAACAATGTCCAATATTGACACACACCGAGGCAGAAACACGGCAAGAGTACGGGAGATATTTTCTTTTGGTCGCTGATCAAGGCCATTTGGTCTGTTCAAATTGGCAGCGCTTCCAGACTGCCCCGGGATCCACGCTAAGTACTACGCCGAACGTTCCCCTGTCTGCTGAACTCGGTCTGTTGTCGGGGACCCTCAGGTGCTGACAAAAAAGTTGACTGGCAGCGAAAAGAAATTCTACGAAACAAGTAGGATCCCAAAATCACATCGCACACCAATGTCTGGGAGTGAAAAGCACTTCTGCATGCGCGCAAGACGAGTTTTCAACCCGCGAGCACTTCGACCTGAAGTTCTGCAAATGACTTTGATTTGAAAAAGTTTCAATGCGCAACCGTATGTCTTGAGATGACACGTTATCTCGAAACCACTGTGCTCGAATACTTTCTGACTTTGGCAATCCACTGAGTTGGAAATCCAAAAATATTGAAATCGTGATATTCAAACATGAACACAAAACACGAGAATGACAAGTAAACAGCAGATGTCCAATGCACACACCAAAAAACAAAATAACAAAACCTCGCTTCAACCACGGACAATTTTTGTTTTCACGGCCGCGGATCCTTTTCGCTCAGGTCGGGCTGCCGAACAGCCTGAACGTCGTGTGACGCACACCGAGACGCAATCGGCGTGGCCTGCTCCAGCTTCCCTTCTCCAAACACCAAAAACAAGCTTTCTTGCATTCGCACCCTCTTTTCGCACAAAGTTCGCGCACGGAAACACACTCTTCAGACATTGCATTTCTGTGCATCAGTGAGGCACGGTGCACGATATGACTGCACTGATGCGCCCATCAGTCAGGCAGGTGCTGCTTGGTTGCGGCAGGTGCGTGGGACATTCCACCAGATCAATCAGCCCACACAACTGTCTCGGTCTTGGTCGTGTGGCATCTTGCGCAAAGCAAAACTCTGCTGCCACAGGATAAACTTGTGTGTGCGTTTCGCTTTTCCTGGAGGAAAGACCAACCCTTCCAAGACACCGCCAACCAGCGGAGTCGCGCTGCACTGAGCCTCCTCCCGACGATCGCACAGACACGGCGTTTCAAACAACCGCTGACAGCACAGCAAACAGTCTTGAGCAGAGTCCGACAACTCCAAACAATACTTCATGTTCCTCTGAAGAAAATACTTTTTCGAAAGCATCTGAGGCATTGCTCCACAACAGGTCATGGTGATACCAAAATAAGGCTTATCAGTGGCACAATGTGAAAGAAACCACACAGTTTGTTTCATTTTACCCTCTCGCCTGAACATTCAATTATTGTGATGGGAGAACGTGGTCTGTCTTTTTCTGGCAAAGACCAAAAGAAACAAGTTTGGCAACGGCGATGTTCTGTCTTGTAGAAAAAGTTGGACAACTTTCCCGGTCAAGAGTCTTTCAAAAAAATTCCTCTGCCCAAGAGTTTGGCAGTCTTCGTTCCTTTTCCGATTTTATCTCACACAAACTGCCTGTGTTATTGTTTCCACAAAGATCTCTATTTCAATTTGCCTACGCACTTCAGGAATGTTCCCAGGAACGGGATTTTCTGACCTTGGGTCTCAGATTACGTTTGAGGTTGTTGCGACAAGAAGTGAGCCGTAATGAAAATGCCTTTTAGCATCCACCACGCTGTCAAAAAACGTTGTGGCACACATCATAACGCCGCCGTGTGCGCGCACGATTGCACGCCTCGGCGTCCGCGCGTGACGATAGACTGCAGACACTAAACAGACACCAGAGGGACACAAGTCCTCGGACACGTTGTCCAGACCGGAGGGAGGTCCCACGGCGACGAGTTGTTCGGACAGAGAAGAAACAATGAAAACTTCAACTGTTTGCGATGCAAGAGATCAAAAAAAACTTCTCTTTTGTATTGTGAAGTCAGATTCAGTTGGTCTGTTTTTGACAGTTGCAGAGCGAGTGAATGTTGAGCATTTAGTGACACGGGGTCTCACACTGTGCACGAGTCAGTCGGTTCAGCCTGCCTCGGGGCTTGGACTTCATTTGGTAATCCCAAAAATGTACAATCTACCTTCTTCAGCTATGTCACACAAAGTCGGGTACAAATGGGTAGCACAAAAGCAATGCGACTTGTGACAAAAACCAAATCGTCTGTTTTGTACGAGAGTTTGTGTTTGGCCTGACCGCACCGGTACTCGTATTCGCGCTTGTTGACGCCAAGAAGGATCGTTCAACGTAGAAGCAACGTCACCCTTTGCACTCTTCTGGTCTTGTCTGATGATCTGTCAGACACAAATTTTGTGCCTTCAGCTTCATTCTTCCACTCCATCGTCTCAGTTGGAAAACTTGTACTTTTGGTTCCAAATGATACCAAGAACTCCGGCAAGTTTTTAACCTGTCAGCTTTTCAAGAACCTTCAGCACGCAGATATTTTGAACACAGACATGAGGCACACGCGTACTTTGAACTTTCTGAGCTGTAATTTTCTGCCAGGTTTGGTGTGTCTCTTGTTTGCGATTGACAATAAACCGCAGAGATAAGCCTGGTTGTGTGCATTAGATCGCCCGTACAACACCATCGGAGGAATCGTAAAATTTCCTCGATTGCGTGCGATCCTCGTAAGAACCTTGCACCAAGTCAGTCAGGCATTTCCAATGCAGATAATATCAGTGACAGGCACCACAGACACAAAGACTGGACACAGCAGAGCAACAAACATGACAGACATGATACCGGCACTGCAAAAACATGCAAGTGGCACACAAAAGAATTGCAGCTGGTCCACTTCAGTTCTGTTCACCAACAAAACAGTGTTGGTTGGTTGATCACCGGGCCATTGGGGAGCACTTGAACCGCGAGAACAGAAAACTTGGCAAAGTGGCTGGAAAGTCCTGGAAACCCCAGAACCGAATCACGAGCGACGACACCACATGGAAATGATCAGTTCGCGTACAGGATGTGGCTCCTGCCCCAAGCGTGACCAAACACACGCCCCAATGATGGGATTCCACCCAAGAGTTCTCACGTGAGGGTGCAAATCGAGCACACAAGCGTTTCATCCAAATTGGAAAGGCCCTCAAGAAGAGTGACTGATTGAACAGCTCGGGCTTGGCTGCAGCAAATATCGTTTTCGAGTGTCAGACCAGAGCAACTCGCTGTCATGCAGTGCTTGTGTCGCGCTGCGCCACGCGAGTGGGTGACAAACCGCAAACGAGACCCTTCCTTCAGAAAGAGAAAACTCGCGAAACCTTCGTGAGCAATCTGCCTTTCTTTTACAGGGTCTCCACCGTGATATCATCACATCTTCAAGAACAGTACTTTGTAACGTGAGATCGAGAGAACGACAACACAGCGCGCTTTTTACGACAACAGCGCTGCTTTTTTTTCACCGCTGTGTGTTTTGAAAGACGACAATGGCTCTTGCTCGCCAACAATACAAAGGAATGTGGTAAACATTGTGCCAATAGCATGTAAACTACACACCACACAGTCTTACACAACTCCGCAGCCTCCCGTCAGTCACTCATGTCCATCAAACAGTTATGAGACGCATTGTGATGTGTTCTCAATCAGCAAGTCTCGAGAAACTCACCTCGAAGTTCCCTGTCTCCAGGTTCCTCAAACCCAAAACAACCGGAAGTAGCAGGACAGAATTCGGCTCAAATGACCCTTTGATATCTACGTACATGTACGAGCAACAAACAGAGCAGTCATGGACAACGGTACCTTGTGAGGAACACCTCGCAAGAAAGAACCTGTGTTTACCTTTGATTTCAGTGTGCGAGTGCTTGACGACTTGCGGCCTGCAACACTCTCTGTATCTTCGACAAGATGTAATGATCCTCGACATAATTCGCGTGTCTCCTGTCCTAAGCCGACGGTCAGGTCAGAGCCGGACGGCGTCCGGTGCAGCTGAAGGTTTCCACCATGTCCTGCATGAGCTTCCGTTCGTGTCTGTGCAGTTTATTCACTCAACATCAGGCTCCAGCATTCAGATGAGATGTGGATTGCATCGAGGCTCCAATGCCCGAGGGTTGAGATGCCCGTGGATCGTGCGAGCCTTCCAGGAACGAGGTTGTGTTGACCTGCCCAGTGTAGGTCCGACTGAGCGCGCAGGTTGGACTTCGTTCCCCCAGAAACACAGGTTTCCACACCAAAGACCATTGAAAAATGAGAACTCCAGGGATCAAAAGGAAAGGTACTGAGATGGCACAATGACAAACTTCGTCCTGTTTTTCTCACAAACAATTCCTTCTTGGCGTCGCACGCGTGCGTGTTCTCTTCACCTGCGACAGTTTGTGTTAAAGTCACCCAGAATCACAAGGTCATCCCTCACGCGTGTTCTCCGCAAAGCGTACTGCCTTTCAAGTCGAGTGGACCTGCCCTGTACCAAGAACAGATGTTCCAATCGTCGTTGACTAACAATGCTCTTCTTGTTCTTCCCTCGCATAAAGCACAATACTTCCTGGTGGCGATGTTTCCCCAACTCAATTGGCCGTGTACGTGCTCCCGGGCTGATGCATGCATGCGTGAATGTCTGCATGAGAGACGTACTGAATACACTGGAACTACATTTGGATCAAGCGGATCCTCATCCATCTTAGATGCATGAACAAAGCGGACCAAGTGCCGCCTCCACAAGAAGAGACTGGGGAACTCTCCGCTGTGTGCAATGTGCTCGCCAGTTGAGCAACTCGATCTAGATCCACCAGATTCAAACTGACTGCATCCCCCGCACCTATCAATACAAAGACTGAAGTCAATCGCGTATTTCCTATCAGTTCCAGATTCGCACCAGACCGAAAGTCTTGCTGCATCTGACGAAAATCTGGATGTGATCGGAGCAAAAGAGCACGTACGAGTTAGACCAAGAGAACCGAAGGGTTACCACAATCAAAACCAAAGCTGAAATCCGTCGCAGATGAACACACATGAGAATGCATCCTCTCCTTATCAGCGGAGAAGTCTCACAGCAGACAAGTTCAGAACTGAAACGCACAGCAAGGAAACACGAACAGAACGACCACAGCGATTTTCCTGACTTTGGGTCGAGCTTGGGAACCTACACTAGAACTTTGAACATGTTTTCAAAATTCAGCACTGGGATCTGAGTAAGGTAAAATAGCATTGGTTCAAAGATGGGCATGAATTCTGCGTGCTAAAAGTGACCCTCCGGTTGATGTGGCATGCGAAGTATGGGCTTTGTGACATGGCAACAACATGCAACATCTGACTCGAACCTGACCACAGAGGACACACAGTGCAGTGCTGGACTTTTCGGCGGATTCAGGAATCGGTCCAGGGGCCACACACAGGCTCTAACTTGGAATGCTGAAACTCTTACGAGAAATAATCAAGCTCTACATTAGAAAAGTACATTGCTGATGAATAGGGACTCAACACCTGGCTCCGCCTCCGGACCCATCTGCCTCGTGTGTTTCCGTGCACAGTGTGCGGCACAGAATGCCAAATATGCAGCCCCAGTGTTACATGTTGCACCTGAACCCCAATGCATCACTCTGGAAGGTCACACATTGCCAACACATGACCTGGGCTCAAAAACACACACCTGTCACTCAGATGAACAAGAGTCACTGGCTTCAACGGCCGCGACGAGCTCAGGAACCTGCATTTGCAAAGTTAGCCCAACCCCAGAGGCAACATCTGCAAACGAACCACAGACAAGGTCTGTGTGAAGACACGGGGAATCCTGTCACCTGTCAGACGCAGCCTTCAGCGTCGGTCACGCGTCTCAGCGGGATCCGTCTGATCCTCGTGACAATCAGTGACCCAAAGTCACACAAGTTCTGCTGTTTTCGGGTATTTTAGCCTCCATGGACTGGTTTCTGAACTTACAATTAAAGTCGCAAGCAGGGAAGGAGGAGGTGGCCTTCTTGTGGTTGAACACGCGACAGTTTCAAGGAACTGATCACGGATTGCAACTCCGCAACACCACAGACTGAGTGGGGTCCGGCCACCCTTCCAGACCAGCACAGTTCCTCTGCGCCTGAACTGAGCACAAGGACTTCAAGTACAGGTCTCATATTTTGAGTGTTCAAATTGATAAGACCAGGACAATTCGACCACGAGACGCACAAGCAGGAAAAGAAGAATGCATCACAGTTCCATAGAGAATGTTTTCATTCAAGGAGTACACACAAAAGTGAGTCTTTTGCGACCAGCGTGACAACACAATGCACTTTGGGCCGTTTCATAATGTGACAATTCAATTTCCTCTGTGGCGAACCAGCACGAATTTCCATTTGAAAAGCAAACCGAACCACCCGATGCGGCCAAGAAATCTTCTGATCCAGTCCACAAGAAAACGAAGAGCCTTTTGCATATTCAAACCTACGTTGGTCAATTGACAGAGCAGCCAGAAAGAAATGGTCACTAACATGCCAAAGTTTCAAAGTTATTCCCAAAGAGCTTCTCGATGCCAAAGGTGGGTGTCTATCTTCCCCCATTGTGGTACGAGTACCACGGACCATTGTCGTAAATGTCCATCAAACGCATCCCCTCAACCTTCAGCAGATGCCCAGGCTACTTCGGTGTTCAAGCTTGTTTGGCTTCTTCCTGGATACCGAAGGGAAGAAGGGAGCCAAGGACCTGAGCCTGAACAAGTCAGAACGCCGTGTCAAACCACGCAAAGTGACAGAGCCAAGTACGACAGGAAACCGGGGTTTCCCAACAGCAATGTGCAGTTACCAATTCACGCGTTCGAGCTCATGCCGGGATAATTTGACATTTGTTGCTTTTCCCCAGCGCGTGGTACTTGGAGTCCCAATTTTCACCGTTTGCCTCCGTCATGCTACACTTTGTCAAAGTTGATTCAAATGCAGGTTCTCTGGACGTAAACAAACGTTTGCCTTCATTGCGCAAGAAAATTCCAAAAAATGTCAAGAATTTAAAATTTTTGCCATGATTTAGTTCACTTCAAAAGCAGGGGGAGAAACCCCATGCCATTTTTATCCACCCATGATGCCGAAGGGGGTTGTCAGCTCAAGAACTTTCCCTTTGTGCAAGAAGATGCTTTCTCCTTTGCTATCTCAATCGTTTTGTTGGGAATTTAGGCTGAGGGAATTTGGACCTTCCATTTGAATGGAGTTTGCTTTTCGTTTCAGACTGATAAAATGTTACGCTCACGGTGCTTTCACGCGGATCAGATGAAATTGCGAGCACGGACCATCTCACAAACTGCTGCTTGTTACTCCATTTTCTTCAGGAACAATTTTCAATGATCATTTCTCCCAAACCCGTTGGCGCTGACGGAACGCCAGCTCGCCTCCACAGCGGCAGTTTGATTTCGCGTTTTTGCATTGGTGCGTGCTAATATCCGCATTTGAATCGCGACGCACTGCACGTTCTCGCAGCGCCGCCTTCATGCAGTGCGACGCAAATCCAGGCACGCGAAGCGGTGATCGGAAATCACGCCTTCAAGACTGGTCGATCTCCTGCGGATCCAGAGTCTCCGTCAAAATACTGTTTGTTCTGCGCGTCACCTGTGCAGATCTTTCGTTTGAGGTGCTTTACTTGCAATTCTTTGAAAATCTCATCTGGCGCAAACCATGTTCTCGTTGGACAAGAGGCTGCAGATCTGGACGAAGCAGAACGTCTGTTTCACGTGGGACCAAAAGGAAATCTGTTTGGATCCACTCGCTCAAAATGAAACAATGTTGGACTGATTGAAATCAATGTCGTTTGGTCTCCTTCCCTCCGTCACTCGAGCCGACAATCTCTGTTGGCGCCGACGATAAGTGGCCTCAGTCATGCAGAATGATCACGTCGCTTTCTTCGGCAGCGTTGATTTTCTGAATGCTAAAAATGCTTTTCAAGCTGAAAATACGTTCAGCGCAAAATCAGGTGGTCTCTTTCGTGGTCACGACTGCATAATTGTTGCAACATTTCAGGACTTGGGACACCAACCTCGTCAACACAGACAAGCTTGTCACAACAGCAGCAACAAAACCTTCCCAACTCAAAAGTTTGGCTTTGACGCTTGTCACATCGCACAAATGTTCATGCTCCTCAAGTGATTGTTACGGTGAATTTTCGCTTCACATCAGATTCTTCCCGTCTCGTATCACTCAAAAATCTGTCAAAACTGGTTCGAAATCACCCAGCTACACAAATTGCTTTTTAATATCTTTTGAACGACACACACTTGTCACCCATTCAGAAGTTGCCAAGTCGCCCAGTTCCAAACTTGTTCTTCCCCAAAAACATTTCTTCACAGGAAAGGCAGGCCAAGAACATTTGAGTTTTCTTCTTTGTTTTCACACGAAATGCGGTGAATGCTGAAACAAGATGCACCAAGGCCCACAAAATGTCACAGCATTAAGTTCTGGAGTCTTCGCGACACGGACTCGTCTGCAACTTACCTATGCAAGCGTGAACCCGCACCGAGAGTTGAGTTCGCAAAATGATGGTGTTCTTTTTCCTGAAAAGAGAAAGCGAACATACGAGTTACCGAAAGTCTGTGTGCAATCTTTGAGATTCCAGCACCTCTGGTTTCCAAACGTGGCACGTCTGCGCTTGAAAGTGCAGTTTCGTGTTCAGTGAAATCTTGGTTTGTGTGCAAATCTTGCAGTGGCAGAACCCAACCGGTAACGATGCACAAGTCACAATTGGATACCGCACAAAATTTCAAACTGCAAAGGTTGCACGAAGCCAGAAGAGCTGTTCTTTCGAATTCAAGACAAGCCCAAGAAATTCCAAATTGCCCAAGAAATTCCAAATTTCCTTCTTTCTGACAACACGGTCTGTGGGTTTTCAATGGTAAACACCACCCCGGCTTTGCTGAGTGTGTAATTATCCTGGTGTGGAGGTATGCGGGTGATGAGTTCGTGCGTACACATTCATGAGCAAACACTATTGTCTCTCTGTAACACGACACACCAAGAATGACAAAACATGTGCACTGGGATGAGCTCACACCTTTCCTTCGGCAGACCTGCAGTGTCAGCATCTACTTTTGTCCCTGAGTGTTGGGCTGCTGGACGCTCGCATACATGTACTAAACTTTCTTTTGAATTGTCTGGTATTTGAGCAAGACAGCTTGCGGGTCAGACCTGTGGAAGCAGAAAAAATTGCGGCGAACGTGCGACGTCTGATCAAGTGAAGACTTCTGCGACAGCTCATGACACCCAGAGCATTGAAAACATTGCTTGCCAGAATCGAACCGTGCAGTTTCACGTTCCGTCCAATGACAAGTTTTTTGGGAGTGCCAGGTAGGGCCACCCATCTACCAACAAGCAGCACGAAAATCTACTGCAGTTGCAATTGTTTCTGATACTGTTCGAGCACATCGTTTCCATCTTCGCTGAAGGTGAAACAGGCCGATTGCATGAGGTCCCGACCGCACGACGGGTCTAACGGTTTGTCTGTGGGAACTCTCCCTGCACACTGAAGCACGTCTGCACGCGATGGTGTTGAAAGGATGAAAACTTTACATGTTCTGGAAAGGTGACAAGTCCAAGCCACTGAATGCGGGGTCTGCGCGTAGATCTACTCCAAACATGTGTTCATCTTCCTCAAACATAAAGGTGCATGTCTTTCGTGGCACTCTGCGAGTTGGCATTTCCCTGACGGTGGACAGAAGCGAAGCCCCAGCCCAGATTTTCACGCATGTTAGTTCCACTTGGTGCGTGCTGTGCACCATCACGTTTCATTCGTGACGTCAACGAGCCGAACTGTGCACATTTGTCTGTGTCTAGCACATCTTTACAAAATTTTTCAACAAGCCAAGGGAAATACCTCCGTGGCCCTGACTCGAATGGCAAAATACTGGCCAGCAAATGCCTGGCAATAAAGCAAAAATTTACATTCGTGGAATGCCGTTTACCTTGGCCATGCCTTTCTGTACCGAGGTTACCGAGAGTTCTTTTGCATGAAATTTTATCTCCGCTTATTGCCCGCTGGGATATGTCGAGAAATTTTACGAAACTTGAGCAAAAAGTTTCACAATCGCGTCAAACTATGTGAAAAATGTGACACAAACATGACAAGGGCGACAAAGCTTTGTGCAAAAGCAGATCCCGACATGTTAGGATGTCCCTTGTTGATTACAAATAATGATAAACGCGAGAAATGAATGGTACACACGGAAAAGAAGTCAACAAGGCACAATGGGTCAGCAAATCCAACGAACAATTTCCTCTTCAATCTTTCCTCCCTTTCACAACACGGTCACAACCCCGTGGTCTCCGAACACCTGAGACAACGTGCAAAGGTGACCTCAAGATGTGAAGCTCTTTGACGTTGGTTGGCGATCACCCTGCATCTGATACCGACATACCGCAAGTGTTTGCGTTGGAAAGGGTACGCGACCGAAGTTCCCCTTTTGATCCACTCAGCTGAGAAGACAGTTTCTGTTCTGTGACGGTCGACACCAGGTCAGTTTGGAATCGACTCGATGGTTTCGCTCGACTCGATGGTTTCGCCATGCCAACCAAAATCTTTGGGGTGCGAAGATTCCAGTGTTTTCGTCAGTTTGGTTGTTGATCATCAACCCGGATCGTGTATCCGGACGCGCAGACCGATTTGCAAGACGAGCCAGACTCCTGGAAGCCACTCAGCCCTGTTTACTAACACCCCGCGTCACTCACTCCACGCAACCAACGCCCACCCAACACTCAGGGCCAAGCCGTTCGTGCTCACTACGACTCAGCCATCTGCCTTGCAGATTTTGAACTTGCCAGCATGCCTTCTGGACGTCGGTTTATTCGCAATCAGAAATACTGAGGAGAACTATGCCTGTTCTGCTGTTCACTTCACATAAGGACCTGAGGAAGAGCTTGTCGTTGTGAACGTCACCAATTCCAATCCCGTGGATCTTGACCTTTGGGACAACAACTGAACAGTACCCGAGCGAACTTCAATTGAGAGTTTTCCAATTTCAAATCAGTCGCTTGAGCTTCAGTCGCTTCAGGAACCCTCCCACCTTCTACAGATCCATCACCATGTAGAATCTACGTCTCAACTCCGTGCACCTCCGCTGCACTCTGAATTGTACCAGCCACCAGCTGCAGTCGGATGGAGGTACACGGAGCACCACCAAGTGCACCCGATACTGGAGGGATCCAACTCCATCCAGAACACAATGACGGTGGATCTTAGCTTTCCGCGTCCACCTTCCCATTGTTTTTACTCACTGCAGAATCTCATTTCACCTGCACCTTGTACCAATGTCGAGCTATGACTCGTATAAGCTTCGGAACCAGCTCTCGGCGCAATTGATCGGATTGCCCGACGAATCCAAGCAATCCCGACTGCAGCGATTCGAGGTGGGTGTGGCGAAATTGTGATTCAATGAAAATGTTGTTCCACCATCACTGACGTTCAAGTTTGCAGTGTCTTCACGTTTGTGTTCTCCGTATTGTTGCTGCTATGAAAAGGGTTTGCGCGTCTATCTCCTGCAGGTGTTCCCGAGACGAGAGACAGACACAAGGGAGATTGTTTATGTGCCAGAAAGCAATTGTCTTTCGTCACAATAAAGCTGGCCCAAACAGCTCACAGTCAGCTCTGATTTCCAAACAGTCGCGAGCAAGCAAACAGCTGCTTGTTCACGATCTCGCAGGTACGTGGCTTGTCCCCAAATATTCCTTCTTTTTGCGATTACAGTGTTCCAGACTGACCAACAACTTCTCTAGTCACTTATTCTTTTTCTTCTAGTTGGGACCTTGGTTCT
>JAAUXT010106483.1_pt1 | contig 16566 bp, 27 predicted proteins | sample 7278171 | NCBI WGS metagenome assembly JAAUXT01 (sample SAMN14350112, study PRJNA611818) | marine sediment metagenome | isolation source: surface marine sediment (1.8m) | place: French Polynesia: Moorea | collected 2018-08 | reverse complement strand
TGTGTTCCATTCTAAGTGCAGTTTCCATGTTCACACTGTTCATTCAGGTAGAATAAGGAACCGCAGAAACAATGGAAACGTCGTGCCTTATCATCGTACAGTTCTGTACAACAGAAATACAGACAAAAAATTTCAACTGCAAAGCGAGCTTCGTCAAAATTCAGGAAGAACAATTGAAGAGAACAATCGCAGTTACCCAGCGAAGAACCCGATAACTTGAATACATTTTAATTGGGGAAAATAGTGTGCAAAGCAAAACGAAAACAACGCCAAAATGGCAACTTCCTACAATGGAGAAACTGGAACCCTGATCGTCACAAAAAATGTACCGCTGTACCTTCAATGTGCGTGTGTGAGACAGGTATGCGTGCAATTGTTGTGGACATGGGCGTCAATTGACCAACAAAAAAGGTTATTTGATTGTACTTGAGTGAGGTATGTTTGTTGAGGGAAACATGATTGCGCGTGTGTGTTCGAGAGTGAGGTATGCGTGCACAGGTAAATTTGTGCGTGTGTGTACGTGAGGTGTGCGTGCAATGGTCAACACGATTGTAACACGCGTTCTCGCCAGGCACATGTGAACCCAGACCTGGAAAACGACAGCACTGCAAACTTGTGCAATGAAAAAGTGACAGCTGGTCGCATGCAACTGTCAAAGGACGCAACAAGTCTCCACATTCACCCTCAAACACACGTAGTGACCGCGGAAATACCAGTTCTGAAGACAGGTCAGAAAATAAGGCCGCGTTGGGGCGACAATGTAAGTTTCAAAAGGATCTGCCGACCAGACATGTCACACACTGTGAACGCAAACCTGTGTGTCCCGAACATCCCCCGTGAAACAAGAACACCTGTTGGTGTTGAAACGCGCCTCGAGGATAGTTCCGGAAGTGGTGTGCCCGAACAAATCCTCAAACAAAATTCATAGAGCCACCACCCGTTGCATAAGGAACAGGCCCCCACTGTGATCCCAGCTCCAGGGAGCTCCCACCACCCACACCGCCCAAACCCACCTCACCCATCCCACCCCAACCCACCCTACCACCCATCCGGCTCACGTTCGCCTCAGCGCAACAGTTGCGCGGAGCTCTACGAAGGGAAGGTCCCGCGCCAGGACATCTCATTGGCAAGGCTCCTTGCATAGGGTCTGCAAAATTCAGTACGTGCACATGATTGTTTTCTCGAAGGGTGTTTACTTGCGCCCAGATGTTGTGGCGCCTTGACACAGCGAGTCTCTTCTGGCCCGACAATCAATCGAGGTTCCAATTCACAGGAAACGGAAGTGAGTTCCTTGGATGCTGACTCAGAGGCGCGACGCCTCGCTTCACAACGCAAAGTTAACCAAGGCGCACAGACGCAACACCAAAACACAATCACACGCACACGCGCACACACACCTTTTCCGCGCGTGGGAAGTTGTGCATTTCCAGCAACAAACCCTGCAGCGAGAATGCATTTGCAGCTGAATCATGATGACATGACAACAGACACACGTGTTGACGCCCCTTCAGGTCACGTGTCTCACCTGCAGGCGGATCCAGGGTGGCTGGGCACCCAGGTCCCTCAACCCCTCCTCTGCCCCCTGCCCCGCCCTTCCCCCCAAAAATTGGCCAAGGTCCAAGCCCCATCCCGGTCCTGGACCCGCCGGAGAAACATGTGACGTCTTCTACCAGAGAACAATATTGTAACATCTGTCGCATTGCAATCAACCACATCGCGAAGTCTATCGCATTGTAAAATGTATACGGCAACCCCCCCCCCCCCTACAGTGCACCGTACTGCCCCCGACCGCACCGCGCCCCGTCACACCGTGCCGCCCCCTACCGCATGGTGACGAGCTCTTCGGACGACGTCGGGTGGATGGCGACGGTCTGGTCGAAGTCGCGCTTGGTCGCGCCCATCTTGACGGCGACGCCGAAGCCCTGGAGCATCTCGTCGCAGCCGACGCCCATCATGTGCAGCCCGACCACCTGCGGCGACAGAGGGAGCTGGCGTCACGACGCACCATCACGCGACACCAGCATCAATTCGACACGTCCTTTTTCGTCATTTCGTCATCTTTCGGGTACCAGTCAAGCGCAAAGCACCATAGGCATCAAGAACGTTTTTCTGTGTACAACACTTTCTCCATGAAAATAGTGTTCAATTGTGCTGATAATTTAGTTTGTCAATTTATTCTTGATCAAGGATAAGGCACCAGGAAGGAAATTGATCAAAATGGCATCTTTGTGAGTTGGCAGTGTTCCAAAATTACTCTTGTCTGGTGCTGTTGACCCCAAAGAATAGGCACCAGGTGCAAATCACGCGAGTTCCATGGAACTATTTTTTTCCGTGTCTCCCTGTGGAACGCCTCCCTTGCCCACGTGACGCACCCCGCGGGGTGGGCGGGGCCCAGGCTACCTTCTCGTTCGGCAGGACGCAGACGAGCTTCATGCGGCACATGACCTTGCGCTCCGTGACGGCGTACAGCATCGGGGTGAAGGTCGACGTGTACACCTTCACCTGGTCCGACCCGTACTGCTCCCGCGCCTGCGCTGAAACACACGAGGAGCGGACAGCCAATGAGAAGCGCTGAAACACACGATGGGCGAACAGCCAATGAGAAGCGCTGAAACACAAGAGGGGCGGACAGCCAGTGAGAAGCGCTGAAACACACGAGGGGCGGACAGCCAATGAGAAGCGCTGAAACACACGAGGACAGGCAATGTGTGTGTGTGTGTGTGTGTGTGTGTGTGTGTGTGTGTGTGTGTGTGTGTGTGTGTGTTTGTGTGTGTGTTTGTGTGTGTGTGTGTATGTCCGTGATGTTTGTGTCTGCGGGTTCCCGTGATGTGTGTGCCACTGCGTCTGTGTGTGTGTGTGTGTGTGTGTGTGTGTGTGTGTGTGCGTGTGTGTGTGTGCGCTCTACCTTCAGTGATGCCGACGGTGCCGACGGGCGGGTGGCTGAACACGACGGTCGGGATGTTGCTGTAGTCGAGAATCTCGTCCGTTTCCTGCTTGAAGACCCTGCGCGCCAACTTCCGCCCCGCCGCAATCGCGACTGGAAAACAAGAACATCGTTCAGTGTGGAGACGTGGCGAGCCGGCTTGCTCCCGCACGACATGCGCCTGGAAACCACAGAACTCAGGCCGCGTTTGTGTCAGATGCACCAACGCGTCACGCACACGCGGGTCTTTGTGTATGTCTGTGGGTGTTCGTGTGCAACTCACTGGCCACATGGGTGAAAACCGACGCATCTACTCTGAACTGGGAGGCAGCATGTTCACTGCAGAACCAGCAAACTGCACGAAATGCGCCCTGAGCAAGTCAATGTTCAGCGCTCTTCACAAGTCTAAGCGACGCTGTTTTCCCTGACGACACAACGCTGCGTCTCCACGTCAACGTGACGCACGACGTGACGCGTGACGCACCTGGCGTGAGGAGCCACTTGCCGCAGACGTCCCCGAGCGCGTAGATGTTGGGCGCCGTCGTGTTGGAGCCGGCGTCCACCTTGATGTGCCCCTTCTCCAGCTCCACGCCCTGCCAACAAGAACACCTGTCGGTGATGTCGCGCGCTTCGGCGAGGCCGCGGGTATTCGTGCAGCATGTGACCGCAGGGCATTTGAAACGAGTCCATCCCACGCAAAACATCACATTTTTGTTCGACGGACGGACCAGGTATGTGGGCTCACCAGAAGTCCTGGCGCCTGGGCAGTGCCCGATATCACTCACTCCAGACATGGGTCCAAACACGTGACGCCCACCTACCACGTTCTCGAGCCCGATCTCGACGTTGGGCACGCGCCCGATCGCCCACAGGAGGCAGTCGACGTCGTCCAGCACGGCGCCGCCGCTCGTCGCGACGCGCAGGCGCCCCCCTCCGACCTGCGTCACCGACGTCACCTGGGAAACCAGCAGCGCGTTCCACTTGGTGTTGAACCATCACAAAACCGTCCCCTATTGCCTGGCAACATGCCAGGATCAGGTAAAAGAGTTGGTTTCGGTGGTTCCTGGTGAGCAGATCGAATGTTTCTGCGACGTTCACACGCACCGAAACGACACACGGAGGGGACGCTCACGGCGCAGTGGGAGAACGTGTGCGCGGGAGGGACACGGCGATCTCCCCGCAGACCCCCTGGGTCCTGTCCTGTGGGGTCAGAGCCCCCTGGGTCCTGCCCTGTGGGGACAGACCCCCTGGGTCCCCCCTGTAGGGACAGACCCCCTGGGTCTTCCCCTGTGGGGTCAGACCCCCTGGGTTCTCCCTGTGGCGGAACACACAGCGTCTCGGTGGTGCGCTACTCACGTTGGTCCTGCGCATGAGGTTGACGCCGATGTTCTCCAGTTCCTCGGTGACGCCGTCCGAGATGAGCGAGTCGAAGGTCCGCAGCACCTGAGCAAATAGAGCCACAACGCTCAGTCACGTGATACCGCGGGGGCTTCAGGCCCGGACCACAGGAGCTGCAGGGTTGGACCCTGACACCCCCTGGATTTCACGCAGGTTCAACTCAGGCGGGATCGGACCCCTTCAATCTTCCCCTTGCAGTGACGGGTCATGATACACGCAGCAACCTCCCCTGTTACATCGCGTGTTGGGACGTTGTTCCCTCTGGGGGTGGACAGCCGGATCCCCTGGGATCTCCCCCTCCACAGCCGGCGCACCTTGTCGTATCGGATGAGGAGGGACGTGTCGGATCCCAGGGTCCGCAGGATCCCCGCCAGCTCCACGGCGATGTAGCCCGCTCCGACCACCACCGTCTTCCTGCAACCAACCAACCACGCCCTCGTTCTGAGATCTGACGCAACACCCGTGGACCCATAGGGAGGATCCCTCGGACAAGGAGCAGGGCTCTTGCGTCACGCATCAACGGACATCTGCCACTGAACTTTGCATGATAGTGTGAGCTGCAGCTGTGGACGCAGTGTGAGCACACAACTTCATAGTTCTCTCCCCCCCCCCCTCGAAGTTTGCAGAACACCAGAAGCTTCAGCAACACCCAATCAGAATCGAACGCAGCCCTCACGTCACACATCACGTGACCTGCGCGGCGGTCACGCGCGACGCCTGCACATCGCACGTGGCACAACTTGACAACAGCACAACGCCATCTTCAGTCGAAGGCGACAGCATCAGCCCCGCCCCGCTGCACTCACTTGGGCAGGTCCTCCAGCTCGAAGAAGCCGTCACTCGAGATGCCGAGCTCTGCGCCTGCGCGGGAGGAAGACGCTGTTGTCATGGGGAATTCAGCGAGGAAGGTCGGTCTGCAACGGCGCCACACGCCACAGGGAGGGAGACGCGAGCGTGACGTTCACACGCGTGGTATGTGCGCCCCACGTCCGCCGGGATTTGGTGAAGATGGTCAATCCGAACCCTGCTACGTTCCTTTGTGCGTTTGACGGTCTTTGAGGCCCCACAATCTTCGCCCCATCCCTCTCCTGTGCTGAGCCAGGCTCACCCGGGATGTTGGGGATGACTGGTCGGCCCCCGGTCGCGATCAGGTAGTGGTCGGCGCTGTACGTCGCCCCGCCCACCTTCACACACCGGTCTGTCGTGAACGTCGCGTGTCCCGCGATGTAGTCCACCTTCGACTGAAACAGACACACCGTGCTGGTTTTCAACAGAACTGAGTCGGAGTCTACCCGACAGGGACCGACTCCACTCGACAGGGACCGACTCCACCCGACAGGGATCGACTTCACCCAACAGGGACCGACTCCACCCGACAGGGATGACTCCACCCGACAGGGACCGACTCCACTCGACAGGGACCGACTCCACCCGACAGGGACCGACTCCACCCGACAGGGACCGACTCCACTCGACAGGGACCGACTCCACCCGACAGGGATGACTCCACTCGACAGGGACCGACTCCACCCGACAGGGACCAACTCCACCTGACAGGGACGGACTCCACCCGACAGAGACCGACTTCACCCGATAGGGACCGACTCCACTCGACAGGGACCGACTCCACCCGACAGGGACCGACTCCACTCGACAGGGGCCGAGTAGAAACCGATCAACCCTGGGTGGTCCGCACAGCACCAAGACAGACCGAAGATCAGTGACCCAGGTGGACCCTGAACCCTGAACCCAGCACCAGCATTCAGTTCAGCTGATCTGTCATGCGGACCGGGTTGGTGTGTTGGGTTGGCAAATCGAACACAGCGCTGAGACTGAACAAAACGAACGCAACGCACGTTGCCCAAGTTGCGCTCGTAGATTCCGTTGAGTCGCTTCACGTACGCGTCCCGGGACTTTTTGATGACACTGCAACGAGATGTGTGTGTGTGTGTGTGTGTGTGTGTGTGTGTGTGTGTGTGTGTGTGTGTGCATGTATCTTCACGCTCAAACTGTCAGCAACCTGGAGCAGTGCTGCTGACCAAAAGATGCGATGAATAACGAAAGCTTAGAAAACCCCAAGTTTATCTTCAGCCGAGTCGTAAAAACGATGCATGCTTCAAGCGTGAAGTTTTAAGGCACGTCCCACCTTCGCATTGGCCACCAAAATGCGCGTAAAAACAACTGTTCTCTTTCATTGTGGCGTTGTCAGCGCGAAACGAACGCAATTCGCGTTTTATGTGTCGAACACCTGTGATGTTTGGCGGAACTTTGTTTTGTAGTTCTACCTTCCAGCGTTTCTAGCCAGATTTTGTTGCTTTTTGCGGTCGATATGCTGCCGATAGATTTTCAGTCTTCGGCTTCGAGACTCTGAACCCCAGTCGAACACACAACCTCCAGTCGCCTGACCGAACACCCACACCCTGTCAAACACACCCCGACTCGAACACTCACACCCACTTGAACAACTTGGCCCCAGTCGAACACACTCATCCCATTCAAACACCCCGGTCAAACACACTCACCCTCACTTGAACACCCCAGTCGAACACTCACCCCCAGTCGAACGCATTGAGCTGGACATCGAAGCCGTAGTCCTTGTGGTCGTGCAGGAACTCCCTGTGCATCGCGGTGTTGAACATGACCTTCTTCGGGACGCAGCCCACGTTCACCTGCAGGGAGAGAAGCGTGCAGGATGCGGGCGCCCAGGCTGAGGGTGTGGGGCAAAGAGGCCCAGGCAGGGGGCGTGGGGCAAAGAGGGGGCCAGGCTGGGGGTGTGGGGCAAAGAGGCCCAGGCGGGGGGCGTGGGGCAAAGAGCAGCCCAGGCTGGGGGCAGGGGGAAGCTCAAGGGCGACTCCCGTCGATCGGGAGGTCGGGGACAGTACAAGTTGTTCCTCCTTCGTTTTGGCTGCAGGTGCTGGCCTCTCCTCAGAGGGTCGGAGCTCAGACGGAACCGGGTGGCCCCGCCCCCTCCACCCGCCCAGAGCAGCGCTCGTGCAACAAACACGTCGGTCCATTTGTGTGAGACAGACGAAAGCTCGGTGCTTTCAGTGAAGGCAAAAATATCCGCAACATTCAGCAACAAAGCAATAAAGCCACACCAAAGTCGCAAAACGCAAGCTGACATCCTGCCTTGAACCAACAGATCTGGTTCAGTTGGATCTCGGTTCACTTAATGAATGCAGCAGCCTCCACCCAGGTGCGAGGTGCAAGGACGTTAGGGTAGATCATGAAGGGTCTTCACAAATTTAGGAAAGCTTGCAGTTGAGTGCTTCCGTTGTGAATCCCCAGAAAGCAGGGCTGCTGCTGGTGCTGAGGACTGGTTTTGGGGGATACACGTCATGGATGTGACATGCGCAGCTTTTCTCGACGTCGGGACACCGCGCGGCCAGCGGAATGTCCAGTCACTGTCCTGTTCTCTTCTCCATCCAATCTCGGACCCGACCCCGAAAACACGCAAAAGCCCCAGACCCCCCCCCCCCCACCACCACCACCACACCCCACCCCACTCCCAGCACACCTCCAGAGCCCTGCTTTGTGCCGCAGCAGCAAAATTTTCCACAGGCTTGAATCCCTGACCTCAGCCTCAGTCCTTCTCCCACCAGACACACCCACCAGACACACTTCCCAAACGAACCACCCGCAACCTGGCCCAGAAAAGTAAACGTTTTGAATGTCCCAGATCTTCTCGTATTCTACTCACGCAGGTGCCCCCGAGCCGCCCTTGCTCGATGACAGCCGCCTTGACCCCGAACTCGGCCGCTCTGCGCGCGCTCGCGAGTCCGCCGGATCCGCCCCCGATCACCAGCAAGTCGTACTTCTTCGTCACAGGCGGCATCGTGCTGAAATATCGCTTCAAAGTCTGTTGCACGCTCTTACAAACCGAAGAGAGCTGTCTCATATCTCGAACTAGGTCAAGTCGGGAAAACCTTTTGGACTGGTTCTATTCCAGCACATTTGATTTTCCCGCCATGAGTCGATAAAACCATCGCAAGTTTCTATCAAAACAAGATCTATAGAGTTTACCGACCCAACCAACTGAATAGAACGATGGAAAAGGCAGAAGCAGAGTCTGTTTTTCGGTTTATTCTCCATTGCTGGAAATATTTTGGCAAACACATGGCACACTGAAGCTGGAAGATTTGTGACAACGAAATTGTACAAAAACTGCAGCATTGGACCAGTTGTCGAGGCCACAAGAGCACGTACATCAATGGAACAAGAGAATTTGAATGGAACGTCATGCTGATACTCGGAACATGGAATGTGTGGTTGAAACATGTTGTGTCTCGGAACACATCCAGACGCCGTGACGTCACCACCGTTGTGACTAGATTCGCAGGGGCGGACCCAGAGTCTGGTCGACCCTCCCTCGGTCCACCCCAGATCGTATTCAAGACAGCAAATAATAAGCTTGTGAGATATGTTTTCCTGTTTGAAGCCGTCGAAAAGACATGAGGTCAAATGTCAAACAATTACACAGAGCACACATGTATTCGAGCAACTAAAGCCACAAGCAAGAGAGTTCTTTCGGCAGGCACCACACGACCTCGGTCTGACACACCTCACCGCCTTGGAAAACTTGAACATTTTGGAAAAAAAACTTCCGTTGTGAAGCGACCAGGCGACATCGACAAAGCGTCGCGCAACACCGTGTCAACTGAAGCCGAGCAGACACTCTGTGCGCAGGACAATCGGGGACGCCCTGCGGTCCAATCTCACAAGCAAAAGATATGCAGTTCGCCTCGCAATATCACAGTCTACGACATGCACCACGCGCTGAAGAAACTCCGTTGGCGGGAAAGGTTTTTCTGACACACATATACCGACCAGACTTCTGTTCTGAAGGAGCTTCCTACAGACAAACAGACACGATCAACACAGCACAGCACCGCATCACCTCACTCGCACACGTCTGATATGACACCTCGACTCGGCATGAGAAGCCCCAGAGCCGGAAGTCCCGGGACCGGAAGTACGCGGTCAGTACTTGAAGGCGCCGCTCTGCGCTGCTCTGACGATGAAGTTCTTCATGACGATCTCGTCGAGGTCGGAGAAGGCCTCCGTCTGCGTCACCGCCGTCATGTGGTTCATCGCGAACCGGAAGCAGAAGTCCTCCAGGTCCTGCAGCGAGAACCCGAAGTCGTGGAACCGGAACCGGAAATCATCGAGCTGACGCAATTGGTCAGCACCGGAAACACGTGCGTCCAACAGAGTCGCTTCCGCCGCGCATTTCAACGCCTCCCAGAGGAAGGATCTTGGGGGCCGAACGGACCCCTGACCCCTTCAAATTACTTCCACTTTTGCTTGCGCAGATCAGTATTATCCGTTGTGCCTGTTACATTTGTCAAAATTGGTAGTCTGCCCTCCCACAAATCCCCATGGCAGCCCCCCTCCCTCCCGTCGGGTTCAGCCCTCCCCTCCCCATGACCCGTTCCCGGGCCCGCCCCTGGAGATGGACAGCACGACGCAGCACCTTCGCCTCGTATTTGATGGCGGCGGCGTACAGCATGGCGGCGTTGTCGATGGTGATGCCCTGCTTGATGATGCGCTCGCACACGCGCTTGAGCGCCGCCTCGCAGTACGAGTTCGCCAGGTCCAGCAGACCTGCAACACACAGCGCCGCCTTCACCTGGGTGGGTGCGCCCAGTGGAATGAAATGGCCAGACACCCAAAATCAAGAGGCACAGGGTGTGGGTCCCAAGTAACTGCCCAAAGTCAGGCAGGTCTAATGGAAGGCTCCTTGGCCTCTTGCTCCTTGGCCCTCTTGCCTGGTGCCTCCTCATTTCAATTCTCACCGAAAATAGCCAAACACTCATCAAGGCTCTGAGTGCCTTGTACCAACTGTATCACATGTGACTTGAAATGAGATACCCTGTGTCAAAAATTTGGGGTATCTCCCATTTCATTACGCCGGCGTCGGAAGCGGGTTTCACTGACCTATGGCGTCCTCGGGAGGCAGGTCGACCGAGTCGCAGTAGAGGTACTGCAGGAACGCCCTGTACACCGGGTAGCTGTAGTGCGGGATCTCGATCACGCTGCAAAGAGAAGCGCAACGCTCGTGTCCTCGTCCCACGTGTTCGGCTGCTGCGCTCGCTCCGTGTGTCCGGCTCCTCAGGGGCGGATCCAGCGCCTGGTCAGGGTCAAGGTCAAGTTTTCAGGGACGTGTGACACAAAGCCCCCCCCCCCCGCTGAATTCGTCCCTGACTCGGAGGTTCACTCACTCTTTCTCGTTCTCTCCCCACTGCGACTGGAACATGGACCGGAAGTGCTCACACCTATAAAACAAACAAGTACGCTTGTAGACTGAGACGCGCCTCGCGACGTTTGTGCACAACTGCCCAAAAGTGAACGGCCTGAACTGTTCGACTTGCTGAGAATCAAACACGACTTGTCAAGAGTCGAACTCTTCTTGCTGAGACGAACAAGTTGATGAGAGTCAAACCACAAACACAGCTTGGCAATCGAACAATTCCACACGAACACAACTCAAGTCAAACACCGACGAACACGATTGCGGAACGTCGAACACGACTTGGTGATCGTCGAACACACCGGCGCACACGAACCTGATTTTGAGCACGGCTTTGTGCACGTTGATGGTTCGGCCCTCGACGGAGAACTTTACGTCGCTCGTCACCTGCAGATCGAACAAGTCCCGCTGCGCGTTCAAAATGCGGACAGATGAGCGCGTTCGTTTGTCATGTCCCGCGAGCTCAACACCCGCCGCGCCGTTCACTCTTCGCCTTTGTGGCTGGTGGGTCCTGCAGGACTCACTCGGGGAAACCACACGAGTGCGACAAACGGATGTGCGCTCAATGACAAAATGACCAGAAAGACTTGTACGCGCAGACATACCGGATCGTCGAAGGATTTGCGCATGCTCTGAGCCAGTTTGCAGCTGTCAGTGTACTCTGCAACAAAACAAACAGCGGGTTGAGAGAGCATCCTGAACCGATCACTTCGGAAAACCGAGTGAGCCACGTGGACTCAGGGCCCCCGTCCCGCTAGGAGTCTCACCGACTTCGAGCGTCGTCCAGGTAACGGGGGGCGATGCGAAGCACGCGAACACGTCGTGGATCGAGTTGAAGTGCGTCTCCAGGGGCGACGTGACCGACTGACCGCGACACTGGCCCCACATGAACACTTTGCCCGTCTGGATGCACGCGGACGACATGTGGTTGTAGTGCGTCGCTGCCACTTGCACGAACCTACAATCACACGAAAGAGCCAGAGTAGTCTCACGCAAAACCACCGCCCTCCACAGACAAGCCAACCGCCCGCCTTCTCATTTCGACATTCGACAACGGATTCAAACAGGCAGCGATCGACAGAATGTGTGGAACAATGTATACTGCGTGAATCAAACCCAACTGCGCAGCGGTGGACCAAGCGGGACTGGAGTCTAGTGACCCCAACAAACGGTTCCAGACCTCGCAAATTGTGAACCGTTTACGCTCTCACGTGAGAATATTTTTTGAAGGTGGGTCGGCCCCCCTTGAACAGGTCCTGACCCCGCCCCCCCTACTGGAACCGACCTTCCTTTGTCAGCAGCGACCCTGGTGGGCGTGACGATGTTGGCCTTGTTGCCCGTGCCGAGCTGCCCGTACGAGTTGGCTCCCCACGCGTACAGGTCTCCTTCGTCCGACAGCGCCAGGGTGTGCGCGTAGCCGCACACAATCTGCCGACAGGTGCGCACGGTCACGTCGCAGCGCAGACTGGCCACGAGACGTGACGCACTTTCGGCGCCTTTCGTACGTGTCATCCGTTCACTGCTACTGTAGCACATTGCTCAGTCTGCTGCGCAGCAGTCACAATTTTTTTTTCTCTCTTTTCCCTGTCCGTCCGACTTCTGAAGCTTCAAGCCATGCGACCTTTTCTCCCTGCACACACACACACACACACACACACACACACACACACACACACACACACACACACACACACACGTGTTATCTCCCCTTCCGCCGCCGCATTTGAGGATGAGACCCTGGCAGGACCCGAGACGCTCCCGCCCGCGATTGTGGACTCTGACTCTTGTCACCTGTGTGATGTAGACTCCCTGCAGCCCGGCCACCCGGCACGGGTTCGGTTGGTTCACGTTGTTCCCGAGCCCCAGCTGCCCGTTTCCGTTGTATCCCCAGCCGAACACGTCCCCGTTGTCCAGCACCGCCATAGACGACGTCTGTCCGCACGCGATCGCCATCGCTTTTCTGTGGCCGATGCAGGCGGTCACTTTGCGCGGCGTCGGCTGGTTACTCGTCGATCCTGAGCCAACCTGGCCACAGTTGTTTTGTCCCCAGGCAAATATCTGCAAGAGAAATCGCAGGAGACATTCTTGACCTTTCCAAACAAAACAGGACATCAACAAAAACGCTGGAAATTTTCCTGTTCTTCTGTTCACAAGCCAAGTGACATTTTTTGTTGTCTCTTGCCGCTGGCAGTCGAACCCAGGACCCCTGCATTACGGGACGGGATCGATGCCACTGCGCCGCGGAATCTGACCCGGAGGTCAGTGCGCAATCTCCGTGCTGTGCGACTCACTTCGCCGTCGTTCGTCAGCGCCATCGAGTGGTGACTCCCGCAGGCGATCTGAACCACTTTCTTTCCCAGCAAGTTGGTGGTGACGAGAGATGGAGTGGGTCCCTGATTGGTGCTTCCGTTGCCCAACTGACAGTAGCCGTTGTGACCCCAACTGAAGAGATCTCCGTCTGAAACAACGTTCAAGCGAAGAATGAAGTCGTTCTTGGGGCGTTCCAGACCTTTACAATGAAAGACACGGAACAATCGCAACTCACTTGCAGTCACAGCGAGAACGTGAGGTCCGCTGCCGTACGACAGACTCGTGATGTTCTTTTTGCACAGCGACTCCACTTTGCGAGGCTCTAGTCCACTCAGAGCATCGCCTGCAACGACAACACATCCTGTTCCCAGCGTCTGCCCTGGATGCGTGTCCAACTGGGAATTTTGGCCTTTCTGACAGCATCGAATGCCTGCAGGGGGATTCGTGATTCTGCGAAAACTAGTTCAAGGAAGGAAACGCGTGACGCTTGTTGAGAGAAGCCGCACCCAGCCCGAGGCAGCCGCTGCAGTTGGAGCCGAGAGCGAAAACGTCGTCGTCCTTGGTGACGAGGACGGCTTCGTTCCCCGAGCTGCCGAACACACAAGCGATGCGGACCGACGACAGAAACTCCCCGTCCAGCAAACTGAATATCGGCCACTTGTCCGTATCAAGTGTCATGGTTGTCTCATAGTTAAATAACCTGAAGGAACAAAGATACAGCCTGTCACACCACCAGTAAACGTGAAACAAGAGAAGCTCTGTGTGTGTGTGTGTGTGTGTGTGTGTGTGTGTGTGTGTGTGCGGTTAGTGTTGTGTGGTGCGACCAGGGCAGGACTTTAAAACCACGAAACACTCACCCAGACTGTCATTTCGCGAGCTGTCTCACCAGTGCCTCAAAGTTCTGGTGAGGCACTGGTGACAAATTGAAGTGACTCATCACCTTACGAAGAACTGACGAGTGTGTGGGCAGAAGATTTTATCTGCTATTTTCCAAAATAGTTTTTCTCATGATATTTTGTTTGGGAAAAGAATAGATGTCTCTTTCAATTGCATCCATTTTGTCATGTGATTAAATTTTAATCATATAACTACCTCATAGTCCCTACCCCCTCCCCATGGGAGGGGAGGGAGGCTGGCCAAAAGCCAGCCAAAACAGCAGAAATTGGCAAGCCCTTGTATGTAAAAAATTATTGTATATTGTGTGAAAAATTATAGAAATACCAATATAGCCACTGAGGCCAGCGACCCCTGGTGGGGGAGGAGTGTGGTGAGACGTACAACTGCTGTACAAACTACAACCACTGCTGGGTGGCACACGATGTACCAATTAATGGAGGGAAAGCCCGCGCTTCATGAGGGTCAGTCTCATCCATGTGGTGTGACCAGGACTGGGAGAACTACCAAGAATTCACCTCACTGGGTGGCCTTCTGGCAACTTTGACCGAGACGAATGACCAAATTGTTGAAATACTTATTTGCCAAGGGAACCCCGCCATTAAAATGATGAACTGCAGCAGCAATCACTCTTGGGTCAGTTGGCACAAGTCCTTGTCTGTCAGATTCCAAGAGCAGGAAACTCAAGAGCTCTGTTTCAAGCAGGAGAATGCCTCAAGGTCTTGGACATCCATTTTCAAAGAGATCACAAGATACCACTCAGGTTCCCACACCTCCCCAGGGGAAAGGGAATCAGCCATAGCCAGAATATTCACTCAATATTTGAGAGAAATCAACCTCAAATCTCTACATACAGATGACTTTTGCAAAATATTGTTGAAATATGAAAACAGCCACTGAGGCCAGTGCCCCCTGGTAGGGGAGGCATATGGTATGACACACCTGACCTGAATTGTCAGAACCACCACTAGATGGTGTGAGATGTATCAATAAATAGGGAGATTCCTACCTCAGGAAGACGGTCCCTTCTGAGATACCCAACTGATCGTTTGTGATATCACTACACAGGTCTCATCCATCCAGATTCCAGATGAATCATTCGTGTTGATGCGACATTGGGGGTGTTGGCATGGGTATGCGTGGGAGCGACCAACCCAAACACGTCCCACACACTCACATTTCCAGCTCAAATCCTCTTCAGACTACTGTGCAATGTGGGGTGACATGAACCACAGACTCACCTAAAAAGGAATTTGAGATTTCCTGGATCAACGAGCTGAAGACTTGGTGGGGGATTGGCCCCAGGTTGAAGTGCCCGGTCACTGCCTGGATGACCCAGGGGTCCATCTGGGGCCTACCCTGTCTTGCTGCTTCTTGGCACAATTTTCTGACTGTGTTCTGTCTCCAGAAACTAAGTAGCTCAATTTCCTCAAGAATAATCGTGCATGGTTGTCCTTGCTGTGCACTCGCCATCTTACTTCAGAAAGAGTGGGAATATCAGGTCATGTGACACCCCTGTGGGGGGAGCAATGCAGGCAAAGCCAGCAAAATAGTGATGTGCTATTTTCCATCTATTTTCTATCTAAATAATTATTATAAAAATATTTAGAATATTAAAAATTGTCTGTAGAGGCCAGTGCCCCCTGGTAGGGGAGGAGTGTGGTGTGACACACCAGCCTCAAATGTTAGAACCACTGCTCACCAGATGGTGTGATTGGAATGAGGTCAATAAATACAGAGGTTCCTGCCCTCGGGGACAGTCTCTCCTGAGATACCAACCTGTGTGTTTGTGATATCACTACACAAAACTAGACCAGATCCAGACCTACGTCTCATGCACAAACACTCTTCTCAGCTTTCTCGCACCTGTCCTGTAGATCTACAACCACTGTTGCGTGAAGCAGATCCAAGCTCTCATCCAATTTCTGGGTTGAGCGGGAAGGTCGAAACTCACACGCAACAAAACCTCACTCCTTTGCAAGCAAAGTTCAGGTGGGCGATAAATGGGATTCCCCTTGAGGACCTCATCACGAGAACAAAAACGAATGCTACCTTTTCATGTATGCAGTTGACTGTGCTTCGCAACTGCTAATACCGTCAAATTGGTCCTGATCCAGATTGGCGCTGGTCCAAATGTGAGGCAACGACCCCGAAAAAGTCCAACATTACGATCTGTCACCTTTCATTGCCTGGACAATGAGACCTCGGGTCTGTGTGAGAGACTGTGTCGGGCAAATTCTTTCTCCGTTGGTTCCCCTTCTCAGCTTTCACATTTCAGCTGGTGTCAAAAAATCAAACAAGAGAAGCAGTCCTTCAAGGCAACTGAGGGTGCGATGTCCCCATTCATGTTATTTTGGCAGTCAATCAAAGAAGCAATTGATGCTCAAAATCCAATTTTGACCTCAATAACCTGCATTAAACAGCCATTTCCTGATTTTTTGACATGTTTTACACTCATGGTTGCCAGGGAAATGTTACCATAGCAACCAAGTTGAAAAATCCTGAAAGTGCTTTCAAATACCTTTTATATGAACCAAGCTGATATGACCATTTCAGTCCTGTCTATGGGGGGACAGGATGTCATGGGATGGGACATCTTGCCTATGACATTGGCCAATGGAGATTGCATTTGAGACCAGCCTGAATCTCCAGTCAGTTCTGTCTACAGGGCAGGGACCGGTTTTTAGGTGATTTGAACCTTGAAGCATACATTATGTATAATGTATGGTGATGGTGAAAATCACCTATAGGCATCAAAAGGTTAAATCTGTGAACGCGAGTTTGAAAGTGT
>JAAUXT010113965.1_pt1:0-12500 | contig 16573 bp, 17 predicted proteins | sample 7278171 | NCBI WGS metagenome assembly JAAUXT01 (sample SAMN14350112, study PRJNA611818) | marine sediment metagenome | isolation source: surface marine sediment (1.8m) | place: French Polynesia: Moorea | collected 2018-08 | reverse complement strand
CGGTTGTGACCTCAAGCCGCCCAAGCTCCCAGTCCGCTGGGGCGATCGTCCACTCCTCGCCCTTGTCTCCATGGGCAACGAGACCACCAGGCTCTGACGCGGACTGTGATTGGCTGAGGCTCTCGAGACCAGCAGCCAATCGCAACGCGTCTATGTTCGTCAGGGACGCTCTTCGCTCGCTCCGAGGGTTGCGTTGGGAGGATGAACCCTGGGCCTGCGTCTTTCTGAAAATGGTTCAACGTACGCCTTCAGTTGTGTTGCAACAAAGAGAAAAAAGGGGATACAGAATTGTATTGGTTGCGCCCAGTTGCGTGTGTTTGGCGTGTACACCACATAGCGCGTTCCCAGCTGGGTTCCTCACCTTCATGCCAGCGGGCGACAGCACAGCTGAGGCCGCGTCACGTGGTGGGACAAGAAGGACGAGTGTTTCTCACCTTGACGCCAGGGGGCGACAGCAGCGCGGTGGACGCGTCACTCGGCGCCAGTTCTCCCTCGGAGACGCAGAACACGACAATCTGAAAGCATGGGAACTGCATGGAAATGAGTGACTGACAAAGGGGAACAACCCGCACGGTGGTCTTGCTCTTCTCAATGCCCCTGCCCTGCACGACCGTCCCCTCCCTGCTCCCCTGGCTGCTTCAGCCCCACCCCTTCCCACCCTTGTACATGTACTGCGCACCTGTTGACGAGGTGGTAGAGTTGCACGACCAAGAGAAGGAGAAAGCACAACATAGGACCCTTCCTCCTGTACCAGCTACAACCCCTCCCCCTCCGGATGTACCCTTCCCCACCTCCGCCCTGCTCCCTGCGCTGCGCACCTGCTGACGAGGTGGTAGAGGAGCGCGAGGACGAGGATGAGGAGGCAGAGGCCGAGTCCGATGCTCACGGACTGCGGCACCGAGACGTGCTGCTCCTCCTCGAACTCTGAAACGACAAGCATGCGCAGGGTCAGATCCAGGCTCTCACACAGGGGTCAGGTTTGGGTTCTCACACAGTGGGTTAAGTGCACTCACACAGGGCTAAGGACCCGACTCTCTCATCGCAGTGGTCCTCTGATGGTTCAGTGAAGGTTCTATTGAGGTTACACCGAGGTTCGACAGAGGTTCTTCAAATTTGCTGAGGTTCTTTTGAAACTTTTGTCGAACCCATTTGCTCTGAGCATCTGCGGTTGATGACCAAATACAATCCAAGACTCCAAGTGCAAGACATGCTGACCATCAGAAATGAAAATTCCCCTCTTGCACAATTTGGTATCAATTTTCGCCCGAGCGAGTCGGTTCGTTGGTCCGTGTCGAGTCATTCAACTTCCCTGTGATGTTCCCATCTGGATCCAAACATCCAAGCAGCAAGCAACTGGTTTGTTCTTGTATCCTGTTTTCGCTTTCGCCAAGTTGACTGCCAGATTAAACTGACCAACAGGTGCACCATGGTCTTGATTCACCACACTAACTGGTGGGGTCAGATTCACTACACACCAACTGGTGGGGTCAGATTTACCACACGCACGGAGATTTGCCGAACCAACTGAGTCCCACTGGTGAGGCCAAACCCACCACACCAATCAGGGCTGTTTTATTCACTTGAGGCAAAAAGAACCAGTCAATTCGTGGACAAACCTCGTATACAGGGATGAATCAATTGAAATCCATACATTCCTTCTGTTCAACGCAATCTCTCGTTAATCTGTCAACGGCAACCCCGGTAAAATGGATGAGTACTCACTTTGCCTGAGTATGGAGAAGTCTTCTGACTCTGTCTCACTCATCGCCATCTGCGTACCGTCGGTTTTGCTTCTTGCGTATCCAGGCGAAAACTCACTCCACAAATCCAAACTCCGTTCTGTTCACTGCTGTCTCTTTGACACGATGTCAATTGTCCATTCGAATAAATGTATTTCAAAACAGGATTCACCCTGTTTCCAATTTCGTGGTTGGTGGAGACAGGTGCATCTTGTGTCCATTTTCGCGACTCTCCTCCACTTTTGATATCTTCCCATTTCCATCTACATGAGACTCTTCGTGTATAGTTCAGATGTGTGTGTTGGCACCGATTTCGTGCTCCAGTCTCAAAGTTGTACTGCGCACATCGTCAAAGCTCTCTGCTCCAAATACGGAGGGAGAGTCACGTTCTATTTGCGCACTGAGCGACAGTATTCACGCTTCAAATGCCGTCTTCAAACACGTGCTCTGTCTGCACCTGTGTGCATGGAGTCTGCTTTGTCCGTTTTTACCGTGCCTGAGCGATCCGTTTCCTTCTTGCCAAAAACTGGTCTACCAAACACACACACACACACACACACACGCACACACACGCGCGCGCAGTCATGTGATTCCTTTTTGCACTTGATTTCACTTGTTTGTCAAGGCCCTTGAGAATTGTGGTCTTGCGGAGTCATCGACAGATCTCGAGCCTTTCGAATCGTGATCCGTGCCTCGATGACATGGTGGATCCACCAAATGTGACTGAACCTCGTGCGGGGTGTGTCCACGAATTTTCCGCTTTTCTGAGACTAAAAGAACAAAAGTGAAATCCACCACACCAACTGGTGGGGCCAGATCCACCACACCAACTGGTGGGGGCCAGATCCACCACACCAACTGATGGGGCCAGATTCACCACACCAACTGGTGGGGGCCAGATTCACCACACCAACTGGTGGGGGCCAGATCCACCACACCAACTGGTGGGGCCAGATCCACCACACCAACTGGTGGGGGCCAGATCCACCACACCAACTGGTGGGGGCCAGATCCACCACACCAACTGGTGGGGCCAGATCAAGCCTGGATCAAGGTCAACAATGAAGTGAACCCAAACCGGTAATTCGTCGACAGACCACATGCAGCAGTGTTCTATATGGCGTTTTCGGTCTGACTTTCGAAAGCCTCCAAGGCCAGTGACGAAAACCAGACATGGCACAAGCAAGCAGCTCAAGTTGACATTTTATTTTGAATGTAAAAACAGTTGTTTTCGAGTTGATTTTCTTTTCATCGCACCACAAGTATCACTGGTCGACATTGCTCGAACAAAAACACATTTCAGAATTCATAGTGCGACTTCGAATTGAATAAAGCAGGTGCGCAAACGTCAATTCACTCACTCATCCTGCGCAGAGCAGTTTTTCACGCAAGCACAAAAACTTCAGCATTCACTCACGACAGAAGTAGGCGTTTTCACAGTGTGGGTTGATTGGTTTTTGTTTCGTTCGACGCCGAACGCAGGTCTGTGTAAAATATTCATGCGAAGACGGCGCAGCCGTCGAGCTGACACGAACCAGACGCACGCATGCGCAAGGCGTCACTCACACCGGAGGCGTCGTGTGTGTGTGTGTGTGAGTGTGTGTGCGTGTGTGTGCGTGTGTGTCTGGGTGTTGTTGGCCAATGCGACCCAGCACTCTTGGACTGATTTTGACACATGACGCAAACCCAGGCTGAACCGAAAAGATGTTTCTGCGCGCACACACACACACACACACACACACACACACACATGTCAATTCTTCTCCGCACACGCACGATTCACCCACGCGTGCGCTTTGCACAAGCCTTCTCAAAATGGTTCTCTATGATGGCAGACCCGTCAAAATCTTGTTTTCTGATCAGTCGCAGTTTGTCAAGTGGAATAGACTTGTCGTTGCGCTGTGTCCAGTCACAGATGTTTCCACGCAGCACACAAACCTTCAGTGGCTCCATGGGAACCTTGCACCCCGTGGCCCACGAAAACCAGCCCTCAACTACAAACACGAACTTCCTCAATCCTGCATCAGCTGGAGGGAAGGGTATTCAGGAGAACAGAACGGTCACAATCAGGAAGGCACTTTCAATTGCATTTCACCCATTGTTCGGCAACACTTCAAATCAAATTCAAATGGCATGCAACACCAGAACACCTAATCAGTGCAGACACGCGCATCCCCTGAGCAGTGGTCATCTTGCAAGTATGTATTGAACTCTGCTGGGTATTGCAGGTGATAAACTGAAAATGGAAAAACATTCTCCGGAAGAAAACTTTTCTCAAAGGGAAAAAGTTTGGGATTCAGAAAAATTCGAACAGTTTTAGCCCATTCCGCCTCCCCCGATGATCTCCCGTGACAGTCTCTTGTCCGTCATCTAACATGAAACATAAACGCACGCACCGATGCCATGACAGGACTCTGGTGGATCTACATGCAAAAACAACCTCGTTGCCGACAAGCGCACGCTGCGATGACGCCGATGACAGTGCGGACGTTGACTGCACCAGAGGCGAGAAACGGACGCGTCCGGAGTGGCGGACACACCCACGGAGGGATGACTAGGAGGTGGCTGGGTGGGGGTCGTGAAGACCCTTCCACAGCAGCCACGCGCATGACCCGCCCAGGGCCAGCGTGCTCGTCCTGAAACAACGAACACACCCAGTGACCCGGCCCTGAAAGATCGAACGTGCCGAGTGACCCGTTCTGACACGAACAAACCACCCTGACCGGCCGCGACACAAGGAACGCAGTTGTGGAATATAGAGTGCACAAACGTGAAAGTTTCTCACGTGCAGATTTGCCTCAACCTGAACAGTTTGCATGAGGTTAGCATTGGTCCAACCCTCACACACACGCGCACACACACACCTGCACACACCATACAAACTCAAAAGCACGCACACACAGTGGAGGTTCGCTCCTTCTCCAGTCGGGATTCAGAATTAGCAAAGGGGCCAGGCTTCCCACTGACCAATCCTGGTTGTGCCTCAAAGTCCGACCTGGCCCGACCAAAAAACTCTCCCCGTGGGTTGGAGCTCCCTTTCACTTCTCTCAGATACTTCCTGAGATTGCCCCCCCTACCGGATCGCCCCCTGGTGGCGGGTCTCTGACTCACCAGAGCAGAGCGCGCGCGGCGCGGGAGTGGCGCCACCAGCGGAACCGTGCGACGTACAACTCGTCGTGTCGGTGGAAGGCGCGCAGAATCATACGCGAGCTGAAACACGCGAAAAACTAGAGTATCGGACAGTGTCATGTCGCGCAACCTGAGAGAAACGTATGCGCTGACACACAGTGGGAAACGAAAATGCTGGACAATGTCGAGTCGCGATACTCTGTTGTGGTGCCCAGCACAATCACTTTTCACTTATCATTTTCTTTGTTCTCCAGTGAACTGACGGAGGTCAGTTTACATTTTGCGATTGCTCATGTTCACCTTGGAACGTACGTTTTGGGCGCGTTTGTTTTTTGCAGCCACACAGCCCTCAGTTTGACTACCAAACCACATCAAGATCGCCAGTCGAAATTTGAGGAACAAGAACACCCCACACTGTGGTGTCGCGCAACCCGCACGAGCCTCACCTGCCGTAGGAGGAGACAGCGACGAGCGCGGCGCGACGGTGCAATATGCGAACGTCCACCGACCCGAAACTGCCGAAACTCCGCGCCAGCTGAAACGGAAAAAGTTCTAAGAAAAACCGGGTTCCTCGAGAAACAGTCTCACACCACACAACCCTCTCAGTGTGGTGCAATGTTAAAATTTCACCAGGTTTCTCACTGTCTGGTTTCTTGTCTTCCCCTCTTTCTCTGCCGTGCCTCCCACTTCCAGTACCTTCGCTTGCTTCAGAGCCCCACACACACGACCAAAAACTCCCACTCTTTCCCACGGAGCATCTGGGGCCTTGGGGGTGGGGGGACTCAGCCCCGTCTCCCTCGCAGAGTTTCACGTATCTTGGCGGGCGTTACGTCGCTCCCAATCTCCCTCAAGAGCCTCACGTACCTCCCTCCCGAAGCCTCACGCACCTCCCTCCGGAAGCCTCACGTACATCTGCGTGAGTCAGATACCTGCGCTGTCCAGAGCCTCACTGACGTACCTTGGCGGGGGTGACCTATCACTCTCTCTCTTCCCCTCTCCTACTGGAGCCTCAAGTACCTTGGCGGGGGTCAGCTCTCCCGTCGCTGCCCGCAGCTCCACGTAGAGACTGACTGGTCTGCAGGTTGGAGGATCCGGCCCGTCTAACACCTGCAATTTATTGTGTGCTCCTCGTGTGTTTTCACATGGGCTCACCAGGGTTCTTCTCAAACAGAAACACGAACCATTGCGGTTCTGTTCGGGTCATTGTCGTCTCTTGCATCAACTGACCTGTTCACCACTGGTCCAAAGTTTGCTTTCAATGCTACGGTAATCGCGAGCAGCTTCGAACTGAACGGGTTCAAATGCGCCTCTCAACTGTGACGCACGCCGCACTCACCAGGTGGCTTCTGTCCGCGCGGATCAGGTTGACGCAGTTCCTCTGCGCATCCAGCGCGCGCAGGTGACTCCGGAACGACTGCGCGCGTCCGCACTCCCAGCTTCCGGCGCCGCGCAGGAAAAATAGTCCCTTTCAGCGACACTCGCATCTCACAAATAGTCCCTCACTTGCACGTCACAAATTGTCCGTTGCACACAGAATAAATTTCACACAAAAAGATCAAGGTTGGATCTCCTCTGTTTTCTACTGCAACAACCGGACAACGTTTGTCAAGACTTGCAATGTCATTGTCCACACAACAAAACTGGAGGGAGATCTGAAGACGCTGGATGAGAGATACTCACTTGATTTCACAGAGACAAGCGAAGTGCGCCATCCGGATGAAAGCTAAAAGAGCAAAACTAGGACTGAAATCTTTGCGCGTCGGCGACTGGGCGTGAGTAACTTGTGTCGTCTTTCGCGTGGAGTTTTGCAGGTGTTCAACTTCAACGAACCTAGAGTCGGGTGCCTGGCATCATGAAGTAAGTGACACCACACTTTCCGGCTGATAGACAGCTCTATGAATTGGACCCTTCACCCCCCCCCCCCCGGAATCAGCCCCCTCTCAAATCAGATTCTGAGGTCAGCCTCTGACCATGACAGAGGGAAGCGCACTCACCGAAGCGCCAGACTTTCTGAGTTGCATGTCATTTGATTGATGAGTGTGAGATCTGCACGTACCCCCTCCCTCCCGAAATGTACCGCTCTCCCGGTGTGAACAAGGCAGATGTACGTACCGAAGCCGCACATGAAGGCGTCATACCCGGCCTCGTGTGGCTGCTGCAGCTTCTCTGAAACACAAGGTGAACACACGGTTCCCATCCTCGAACAAGAACATTGCAAGTTGAACAAGCGCAGTCAAAGTGTGTCACTTCTCAACAGAGATATCCCAAGGGTGTCATTTGTTTTCAGTCGAGGTGAGAGTCGCAGTTTTCCCTGAATGCTCCTCCACACACACACACACACACACACACACACACACACACACACACATACATACACACACGCGCGCGCGTACGATAAATCTGCCGAGATGGTGCTCCACTGCCTGGATGATGGCAAGTGCTGTCTGCTCAATAACCTCCACGTCACACAGAAACACGAACATTTGGACGCACCGTATCTGGTAAAGCCTTCGGCGTGCTTCACGCTCGGCTGGTGCTGCACTCGCGCCAGGAACGGCGCACTGCAACGCAACGAGTAGCTCAGGTGCTGGTAGCAATTTCACGCACGTGTCGCAGTTCCAAGTCTCACGTTCTTGTCGGGAACTGACATGTCAGAATCTCACGTACACGTAGGAATCTCACGTATCTCACATACACGTAGCAATGTCACGCGTACGTCATAATTTTCACCAACAGACAAGGTGTCCCACGTGTTCGTTGCGAATTTACAATCTGGTACACGTACAAGCCTCACGTGCCCATGACAATCACCCACGTAGGACATGTCAACTGTAAACTGCATACGAATTGTACACCGGCTACAAGTCGCACGTCTCATCAACTTGCAGCGAGTGATGCGCGCAGGAAGCTGTGGACGCGCATGCGCACGGAGGTGGGTGGGATAAACCCGGCGTTACCATGGTGACAACACTGACCTACGCGTGGCGTGGTACAACTCGTCGAGGTTGCGCACATCGAACAACGTCGCGTCGTCAGGGTGTTGCTGCAAGTGGAGACACAGAACGTCAGCGTTCAGTCACAACGTCCCCAGGAGAAACGGCGCAACACCCGAAAGACATGACACGAACGCCATTGCACCCGCTCCTGGCTTTTGGAATAGTCTCTCCCCTGGATCAACGCCAACTCTGACTTCCTACTGTTTCCCGCCCTCAAGAACTGCCCTTCGGACTCCCCAGTCCCACTCTGACCTTCCTGAACGTGGAGACGATGTGCTTCGTGTCGTAGACGGACGGGAAGAGACGCTGAAGCTCCACCTTGAACTGCGACAGCGAACCTGATGCGGGAAACGCCTATGAATCGTCAAACTAGAACAGATGTCGGTGTGGACACATACCTGCAGGAGTAAACACGTGACTTTGTAATGTTGTGACCATGCTCGTCGAGAGGGGTCCACTTCTTGCACAAACTGCAAGCTGCGTTGGGTGTGTTCGATTGTTTCGCGTCGAGTGTACCAGGGGCAATTCACTCGTGAAACACGGCGAACACCCAATCCCTCTATTCCATCCAGGACAATCTCGTCCCGCCCCCAAGAGCACGCAGTGATATTTGGTCTCCTTGCGCACGCACGGGAGTCACAAGGCCACAACAGGTCGCCATCTGTACACTCCCCTTCCAACCTTGCAAAGCAGTGTGCCCTCTCGAGGCAGACTGACGGGACCCCTCGCCCCCGCCTCCTGTGAGCTCCCCTCATACCGGGCAGTGGGGCGTGGAACTTGTCGAGCATGAGCAGCAGGTCCATGAACAGGTTGTGACCGACGAACGGAGTGCGCATGCGTTGCGCCCGCGCACTGAGCAGCCGGAAGACGCGCGTGAACCCCAGCGCCTCCTGCAGCGCCCTGTAATGTTAAACAAGAACACCTGTCAGTGAGGAAACGCGCCCCGCGCGTCACGTTGCTGCAGGGGGCTCGGCGTACCGACGTGCACGTGACTCAAATCCGAAAGGGTGAGAAAACTGGGGACCTTTGTTGCAAATCGAGAGAGCTTCCTCCAGTCCCATTCAAGGCTCAACATCCCTGTCAGAGAAAAGGCCAAAGTTCGATTGCACAAAGATTCAACCTCGTTCAAGTTTCGAGAACACATGGCGATTGGCACCTGTCGCTCTCCTTCTGCTTCTGCTCTGCGGCCAGCTTCGCCTTACGCGCTGGCTCCAGCTTCTGCACCAGCAGCTGTGGGAGAAACAAGAACACTTAACAGTGTTGAAAACGCGCAGTGAAAGGCAAAGACGTGTTGTACAAAGGAGCTGCGATATCAAACAGGGTGAGTACGAATTGGATGTGATCGGGTGTGAGTTCGCACTGGGCGGGGTCGGGTGTGATTACAAAACTCACCTGCCCGTCCTGCCTGTAGGCCCAGACTTCGGAGAAACGCTCAGAAACCTCGAGAAGTACCAGGTGCGGGTCCACGCCTGCAAGCAACCAGAACCCGTGTTCACAAACACACACACACACACACACACACACACACACACACACACACACACACACACCACACACATTCAGGCGCGAGCGTGCACACACACGCACAACACATACACACGTTCGGACACACACACACACACGCAAGCAGTCTGCAAAGCGCGCACTTTCAGTGCCCTCAAATTTTATGTAGCGTGCGTTATGCGTCCCTGGTGTGTGTGTGTGTGTGTGTGTGTGTGTGTGTTGTGCGTGTGTTTGAGCGCGCATTTGTTTGTCTGTACTCACCCGGTGTGTGGAGAGCCAGCACCCCGCCCGACTCACCCGGTGTGTATAGCGGCAGCACCTCGCCGTCCCGCGCCACGCTCAGCCACTGCGCCACCTCTGAGCAACACTGCTGCAGCGCGTACTCATCCACCTCCCTGCAGCAGAAAACCAAAATCATCAAATTTTGCTCGAGCGGGTCCAGGAGAGGCGCCCCTGCCCCACCCAAGACAAGAATATATCACACACGGACACGTTTCCCCTGGTCGCACAGCATCTACTCCTGAGTTGGACTTGGACATAAATTTTTTACACTTCCAAAAAGTAGATACTGCGTGACCACCCCCTCCCACTGGGTCACACAGCATTGAAAATTTTTTGCACTTTTGGCAATTCGTGCAGCATTGGTGAACTCACAGCGCGGCTCAAAGCCCGTGGCATTCTCGTTGATGAGTTGGAGGCACTGCCAAATGTGAGTTACAATTCATCTGAGAAACAATTCACCGGGGTTCTCAAAAAGTATTGTTTCGTGCTGTCAACGCTTGTCGAGTTCCTTTGATGCTTTTGATACATTATGGTCTGAACCCTTCTTTCCCCAGGACTCCTGAACCCTTCTCGATCCTCAGACTCCCTCCTGTCCCCCGACTCACCTGTCGAGCCCTGTAAGGTGCTTCCCAGTCTCCATGTATCACCTCCATGGCGCCTCCTACTCTCCTGACCCCCCCCCCCTCCGCATCCCACATGGCCCACGTCTACCCCGCACCTCTTCGGACAATGAGCCATTTGATTCACCCCTGACTCAGTCCAGCCTAGTGAGGTGCTGCCCGGTCCTCCCCACTGGACTCGTCCTTCCCTGCAACCCCTGAACCCTTCTGGATCCTCAGAGTCCCTTCTGTCCCCGACTTACCTGTCTAGCCCTGTGAGGTGCTCTCCAGTCTCCAGATGGTGCTTCAGTGCTGCCTCCTGCTCCGCGTTCAGGAACGAGATTCCGCCAAACAAACTCTGAAACAAGAACATCCATCTGTGTTCACACGCGCCTGGCGGGACGTGGTGGTCATGGAACTGCAAGGTGCGTTTCTAAAATTTGTTCAAACAGGGAGAGTGTTGTGTTCAAGAAAATTTGTTCCGGGAGAACAACTGCACCTCCGCTAGGAGGCGGTTCTTGTCCGCATTGAAAAGTGATTGCTCGCCGAAAGGACGCCGGGTTGACTTGGAATTTTGGAAATGTTTTATGTGTCAACCAATGAATGAACTCACAGTAGGACCACATTCATAGTTTTGAGTGTGCATGCTTTGCGTACCTTATTCAGGTCAAAGTTGTGTGTACGCAGGAACTCCAAGCTGGACGCCTGCAAGAGAAAGACAGAGTCAAGCTGCATTTTCTGCACCCCCCCCCAATCCAAGAGAATAATACAAACATCAAAGTGACCAACAATGTGGCAGAAACACCCACGTTGAGGCTGGTACGTGGCAATTGCCCAAACATGTTAACACAATGGGTGGGACTTGACGCTGTTTGTCATGTCAGACAACGTCATGTCGGTTCATCTGGGAAGTTATTGGTCCAATCAGGTCACGTCAAACCGGTTGACGTCCATTGGAGGTCGATCATGTGGGCTGACGTCAGTCACGTGTCTTGACGTCAAATCAGATGGGTTGACGCAGAATCACGTGGGTTGACGCCGACGTGACGTGGGACGCACGTACCTGACACATGAAACACATGTCGATCGGACCGCAGGACGCCGGACGTAGCGCGAAGTTGTACGTGCTCACCACGTACCTGCAACAAGAACAAGTGACGGTGTAGACACGTGTTTACATCAATGTGAGCAGCAAAAGCTGACAACACAACAACAAAAACAACTGCAGTGCAGATACGTGCCTGCGACTACGTGAGGCGTCAAGAGCTGTTTAGAGTCAACATTTTGCCACGTGCGAACAAACACCTTGACGAAGTAGCAACACTGTCCGAATTGCCTGAAAGTGCTGCTTTTTGCACTCTGTGTGGAAATTTTGTTGAAATTGGCTTTCGAAGGAGTGGCCGTCCCTGACCGGTCGTGGACCTACTCAGGGTCTGTGACATTATGTGAGTGAAGTGTGATGAAATATGACCGGATGCTGGACCCATGCAGGGCCTGTCACATCTTCTGTGAGTGGAGTGTGATAAAATTTGACCTGTATTCTCACCTGTTCTCGGAGGCATCTCGTTTGAAGACAGCCACACCTAAAATGCAGAGAGACATCAACGTTTAGTTGTGGGGATCTGACGCAAGGGCGGATCCTGAGGTAATGGGGGGAGGAGGAACAGATTCTGGGAGGTCTTTCTCGAAAACGCTTGCAGAGAGATGCAAGCATTTTTCGCGTGCATCCTTTGCAAGCGCTTGCATCTTTCGAGTTCAACTTTTGCAAGCGTTTCTCGATGGTGCATCTCTCTTTTCACTTCCAACTTTCGCTTGCATTTCACAGAGATGCAAGCAAAAGTTGTACATGGTCGGGGGCGGGTCTAACTCACCCAAAACACTTGCATCCTTGGCAACATGGCGGGAATCGGTGCTGAGATTGATGCAGACGACAGTGAAAATGAGGAATTCCACCTTCCTCAACGTAAGCACAAAGTGCCAAGAGTGTGGAAAGATCGATCAAACCCGCTGAATCTCATGCATAGGCAGGACATCCGGGAGACATACCAATTTTGGCCAGAAACAATATACTCTTTGTTGGAAAAAGTCGTTGATCACTTGTCACGGCCGACAAGGAGATGCAGTGCTCTGCCTGCAATCACAGAAGTTCTTGTTTTCTTTCGCTTTCTTGCCACTGGAAGTTATTACAAGGTGAGAACAGAGACAAAGTCTTTTTTTTCAGTTTTTACAGGTGTATTCAAACATAACAGTGG
>JAAUXT010101856.1_pt1 | contig 16573 bp, 22 predicted proteins | sample 7278171 | NCBI WGS metagenome assembly JAAUXT01 (sample SAMN14350112, study PRJNA611818) | marine sediment metagenome | isolation source: surface marine sediment (1.8m) | place: French Polynesia: Moorea | collected 2018-08 | reverse complement strand
GCAAACACCAGAAGATAAGCAACAGTAGTGAGAACTGGTGAGTTAAGTGAGGATTTTTAAATTGTGGAATGTATGCAGAAATATATTACATTTTAGCCATAATCAGAGAAAAGTCACTGAAACAAGACTTGATTTTAAACCAGTATATATGATACAAAGCCCCACAAAAAGTGCTTTTTTTGCTTTTTTTTGTGGAAAATTGCTGTGCGAGGACTGCTAAACCTGACAACCATCACTCAAAGTGATTATAAATTTTCACCTGTTGGGTGCCGCACCAGCGCGAAGTGTCACAGCAAATGCCTGGTGAGACTTGTGCACCGGAAGGTTCAGTGTTGCGTGAAATCGCCACGAATGCCGGGTCTTTTGGCAGCACAACCGGGCTTTCTGTGCTTTCAATAATTCCATATTTCTACCCACATTGTTGCACTGTTTACATATTTCTCAGTAATTTTGATGCCAGTCTTCTGTGGTCCATGGGCTCGCAGAGTGAAGCCAAGTTGAGAAGGAACGCGCTGTCTGTTTGGCAAAATGGGAAACGTACGTTGCCACAATATATACAGTGTGTGCTGGGTTGTGTTACTTTGTGACTGTTGCACTGTTTGTCACTGTTTTCGCAAAAGTCGCGGTGTGGTGTTGGCAGATTTGGATTGCTCCAACAGCGGCCGCGCAACGTGTCTGCAGACACAACATGCGAGTAGAAAATTTCAACTGTGAGGTTCCACACTGAATACAGGTGTGCAACGGATGTCAACGTGTCGATCTTTCTCAACGAAAACAATTGAAAACAGGTCCTGATTTTCTTCAGTCGCTGCCAACGATGTTTTGGCAAATTTGCCAATTCTATGAAATTTGGTACATCGCCAGTCACCATTACAAGAACTGCTCTTAGTGAACACTACTTCGCAGGGACATCAGGAAGGAAACAGCAAACAGCCTCCTGATCAGAAATTGAAGCGTCCACAAAAGGAAAGGCTTCCCAGCCACAAAACGATCAAATTCCGTCACCTCTCAACACGGTGGCACTTTCAAACAGCAAATCTGAGTGGAACTTTTCATGGTTCACTGGATCAAAACGCATTGCTGCTTCTGAAAGCACCGTGGTGACATCACAGACAAACCCCACTCTGTTATGCGACCCCACCTTGTCGGACGGAAAGAGTCTCGAGAAGAACGGCTGAAGGGCGCACCAGCTCGTAAACCCGGGTGAGGCTCCGTGACGTTTTGCAACCTTTCTTTGACTGACCAGAAAAATGTCGTTCAACCCTGCACATTCAAAAGAAATTCAAGGAGTTGCCAGTCTGAGTGGTACGCAATGATGTCCCTTGTCGGCGAAACAGAAACTAAAACCAGAAACTGGGTTTGTGTCCGTAAAACGCCAGTTTCGACTTTAGCAACTTCGAATTGTCCGAAACCTGTGAACAAAGCAAGGCTTCCCATGTGGATCTGAACTTCATTGTAGGATTTGAAATGAAAAACAAATGTGGTGAGCACCACAAAGCTAGAACTTTGTGGGTGAGCACATTACATCAGACCGCGCATTCGCCCCGTCAGAGAGAGCAGTGGCAGACCACTTGATCCCTCGTCCTGTTTTCTGATGCAAAGGAAAATTCATTTGCAGTACGAGATCAACACAGCCCACCAACAACCAACTGAACAAAAGGATTTCTTTTTGTTGTTGAAAGTGAGACGTTTTTGCACAGCTACAGGAGTCAGTATTTCGTGTTTTTGAAGAATTGTCGCACCCAATGCGAGTATCTTGAAACCACAACAGTTGTCTCCCGTCTCTTGATTTGGCAGTCGATCGAACTGACACCAATGACGAAAGAGCTCTGCTGGGAATCGTGTTTTTCCAGACAGGCGATGTTGTTTTTGGGTCCACAGCAATTGAAGTGAACAGTGAGGGAAAAATACGAGTATGAAGAGCCTGGGTGACCCAGTTCCCAGGGATCTTCAAACTCTGCTGCTGTGCGAGAAGCCATTGTAATGGATTGCGTACATCTGCGGCGTGCAGGATCACCATGCGCCCTGCTAAGCTGTGCAACTGACAGATAGCATGGAAGGAGGATGCTACGTATCAAACTGCAGACACTGTCTGCGCCAGCTGATCCAGAACTGGTCAGATCAGACACGTCAACAAACGGGAAGTGAAGCTTGAGCCCTGAACTGCTCGATCTCGTTTGCTCAAACCATCCTTGAATTCCCGACGTTGTCAGTGCTTTTCGGATGAGTGGTCTCAATTGCGTTCGCAAAAGATGCCAATCCAGTGTGCGAACGTTCGTTGATGGCGATCCGTACACCAGGACATTCGAGCTTCCACGCAACGACGCTGTGACGGTGCAAGCAAGCAACAAGTGCGTGCCGGTGTCGATCGAATTGAGCCTGTTGTGGAATCGATTTTGACACAGCTGTTTCCAGTTCCCGTTGCAACACCGCTCTGTGTGAGTTGCAAATCGTACTGCGTGTGCAGCGGACATCTGGCGACTCCCAATCCTGCAGCCGCGAGCTCTGATGTTGGTTCCCCTCGTATCCGTGTCTGTGGCTGCCGAGCGTGGATAGGTTGCTTTCGCGCGGTTGTTGGGAGGTAAAACAACCTGGTTGGTTTCCTCATGGAGAAAAGAAAAAATAAAAACAGGCCAAAAGCAACCAGGCTGGTTTGCAAAGTTCTTGGGTAGGCCGCTCGCCGTAAAACCGCGGGCAATTCCAGGTGTGCTTTCTTGTTGTCCTCTCAGTGCAGGAAAATAGTGGAACGGCTAAAATGTAGGGGCGCTGCATCCACGCGTGCATATTCGACCAGTCACTCAGGTTATGCAACCGCCAGCTGAGCCTTGAAGTGTCACAAGAAGCTGACCCAGATGTACCGCGCTACATGTTAGCCCACAACAAAACACATCACAACTTACAAGCTCAGAAACATGTTGACGACCTGCTGACGGAGAGGTAACACTTTCCCCTCTCCAAGCAAAGTAAATGTTCCGATTTTCGACTTTGACCAGCTCATGGCACAGGTCCATGAGGTGAGGGTTGGTGATGGTGTGGGTACACTCTGCTTGCTGGACAACAACGCTGCGGTCACAACACCTGTCGTTTGTGAGCTCTTTGTTGCAGAAGCGAGTCCACACACTGAGAAAACAGTTCCAAATGTCCCAAAAATTCCTTGTGTGATTTCAGGAACCATTTTCCAGCGTGTGTGAAACCCCACCCTCACAAATGCAGGCTTTGAAAGTTCCGGCGTAGAATCATCGATTGGCCTGTCAAGAATCTACCGATAAGAACAAAGGTTGCCCTTGACGACGTGCCTGAAAGGGATCTATCCCAACGATAGGAAGTGGCTGGAACTGTGGTGGTCGCACCGGTCTGAATCACCGTGCAGCCAACAAATGCCATTTGCTTCTGTTGACGGCTTTCGAGTTCGTGGTACATGACAGAAAGGCCAGTGGGATCCATGTCGGCACCAATTCCATTGTCTGCACCCGAGTCGATTGAACTCGTACTGACGCGGTCCACACACACACAGCTGGTGGTGGGTGAGGCACGTTAGACATGGCGACGCAACAACAGGTCGATTCACTGTTGTGACGATTCATGACATATTCACAAGTCTGCAAACGAGAGCTGCTGCAAGTGCAGCCAACATGCGGCCTTCAGGATGCCTGTCAAGAAAGCTCCCTCACTTCTTTTGTCATCGTGTTCGGGCAAATTTTGTGAGGGCTGGAAATTGAGCATTTGTAGTTCTGAACAATCAAGTGAAGCACATTTGACATTGAGCCGCACCGCTGTTGAACCGCCCACACTCATCAGTGAACCGTCGCACGTTCCAGTCCATGTTTGTTTTCGACGTGAAGCGAAGTCAAAAGAAGGGTTTTCTTTCTGTTTCTGCTTCCGCAGTGTCTTGCAAATTTGTTGCACCGTTCGAAACCGTGGATGTTGCTGGGTCACCCTCAAGGCCTGAGGGGGCGCACTTTCTTCACGAGCAAACACACGCGGCAGATCCTGGGCTGAAACACGTCGCTCCCTTTTCACATTCTAACCGTCTCCATGTTTTGTCTCTTCAGACTGATAAGGTGTTGTCCGTACAGGTCCCACTTGTGTTGAAAAAACATGGTCAGACACATCTGAAATATTGTTTGCTTTGTCTTATGGCGCCGTTTCTTTCTGTTGCTGTATAGGAACTGCTGAAGAAATGTCACCAGTGCATGGAAATCATCGTGTCGGCCAAGGACCGACAGGCAGCCGAGGCCAACAAGAACGCGTCCATCCTGTTGGAGGAGCTCGACCAAGAGAAGTCGCGCGAAGAGAGCAAGAAGCTGGCGGCGGCGCGAAAACGCGAGAAGAAGCGGCGCAAGAAGAAGGAGAAGCAGGAGAAAGAGAAGGAGCAGCGGCGCGGCAAGGACGAAGCCGGGTGAGAATTGTAGCGTCACGAGCCCAGGCGGGGGGAGAGGGGGCTGGGCGCTGTCGGCCATAGTGCGAAATCTCTGCTTCCGCTTCTCGGGTTCCTTCCGCGCTGTGTGTTTTGAACCGATTTCTGCGTTTCTGAGTGGAATCAAAATGGCCTGAACGCGAACACCCCGTCAGTTCCTCAACACGGCAGCTTTACACAAGGGCTGTTTCTTGCCACAGTAACAGCAAGACTGGAAGCCCCGAGCCTGATGGTGGTGACGAATGTGACGGAGACGTCGACGATGATGATGACGATGACGAGCTGGGCGCCGTGGGGTCCGGTCGGCCGTGCAGCGCGCCTGCGACGGGGAGCAGCTCCGCCTTGGTGGCTGCCGATCCCGACCCGCCGCAGCCCCCGCGGCCAAGTCTCGCAGACCGCATTCAGGTGCCGACAACTCCCGTCGTGGAGCAAGCCGCAGCAGTCAACAACAACAACAAGCCAAGTGAGTACTTTTGCTCTTTGCCGTTCACTGTTCAGGTGGAAAAAAAAATAACCGCGACATGTAGATTTTCTACAGAACTTTGCAAAATTTTGACCAAAGAACAATATGAACGCGTTTTGAAGATGGCGCCACCAGCGTGATGCACAAGGCGGCAACTTCCGGTTCGAGCAGCAACAAGAAGGTGAAGAACGAGACGAACGCAGCGCAGACACAACAGGAGAGCGTCAACAACCAGCGCAACAACCGGGCGAAGCGCGGCAAGAAGAGCGAGCGGGGCGGCGGCCATGCGGACCGTGAGGTCGCGCGCGCTGCATCCGAGCCCAAAGTGACCGTGTCGCAGGCAGGCAACGTCGCGGCATCCATGACAACGTCGCAGTCGGCGTCTGCCACGTCTCTGCACCCACCTGCTCCGACAGGAAGCGGCGCCGCGACGTCGGGCAAGAAGCGGAAGTCGGACGTCGCTAACCTTGGCGTGGGAGGTTCGTACCCGATTTTGTTGATTTTGGAGGCCATCAGCTGGAATTTTAGGAATATTGTGATGGGAAATGTGTTGAAAAATTGCAAGCATTTTTGTTGGAATCTGGCTTTCAGCAAATATGTTCAGTTCGTGGGTGGAATGAAAGGGTGATGAGACCAGATCTAATGCTGCTATCTTTTTTGCGCAGGAATCGGCGATCTGGACGACTTCGGATCGCCGGCCGTCACAGTGCGAATCTCCCCTCGGGAGAAGGAGAAGAACAAGAAGAACAGCCAGGACAAAAACAACAAAGTGAATTCGCTCACGTGAGTCTCCCCATTCATGTTGTTCAGTTTTGCTGCTGTGGTGCAGTGTAATGAGATAGAACTGGGTACCAAACGCGAAGGGATAAGTTTTCGACGAGAAAAGAAAAATTGCCGCTGTTGCAGAAAGTATGAGGAAACGCAGTCAACGGAGCCGGGTGTTGTACCTGACGGCCCAGTCAAATAAGCAGAATCGCTGCCTTGATTTGTTTGTCACTGATGGTAAATGCGTTGTTCATTTCAGAGAGGGGTTTTCCGTCGCCGGGTTGTCACCGGGCAAAGCGAACCTGAGTCTCAAGTCATCGAGCTCCAACTCGCCGTCTAAGCGTGGCCAACGCAAGGACGAAGGCTGGAAAGAAGTGACCAGAAAGTGAGTGCATATTCATCAGTTGCGACAAACATGTCATGTTCATGGATACAGAAGACGTGACACTGATTTTTACGTCCAACTGAGCTCTCTGGCACGGGATGGTCGTTGACGCGCGTGTCTGCTGTCGCCACAGGAAAGACACGGCGGTGTCGCGCTCCAAGAAGGTGGCGGTGCCGAGCACGGCCATCTCGCGCGTCATCGGGCGCGGCGGCTGCAACATCAACGCGATCCGCGAGGTCAGCGGGGCGCACATCGAGGTGGACAAGCAGAAGAACACGGGAGGAGACCGCATCATCACCATCAAGTACGTGTCCTGAAAGCAAGTTCACGAAATTTGGTTTGTCCGTGAATGACCTCATTGGTGTGGCGCGCGTGCTCGCACAAGGTGCTACAGACGTCAGGAATATCTTTTGAGAAAAGTATTTTGACACAACCCTTTTCATCGCAGGGGTTCAGCGGAAGTGACTCGCCATGCTCACAACCTCATCACGGCGCTGGTCAAAGACCCTGACAAGGAGCTCGACCAGATCATCCCGAAGCTTGCGGGCAAGGCAGCTGCCAGCACCGGGGGCAAGGCGTCCGGATCGACCGTGACGGCACCCGCTGCGGGAGGAGCGAGCGGTGCCAGCGGCGCTGCTGCAGGAACCCAACATGCCGCCGCCGCCGCAGCCACGTTCACCGCCTCTGTGTGGCACAACTCGATGGCAAACAACATCCCGGCCGTGACAGGCAGCGCCGCCAGCGCTGCTGCTTCCACCGCCACGAGCAAGGCGGCCGCCGTCGTGAAGACCATCGCCACCACCAAAGCAGCCATAGTTACGACAGGTTTGTTTTTCCATGCCGATTGTTCAACAAGAGACCCGAGAGTCGAAACATCATTTTGCTTGTTTCAAAGCAAAGATGTCTGCCAACGACATCACATCGTCGTTCGGTGGTTGAGCACTCTCACGTAGCCAGCCAATGTTTTGTCATCTCGCTGCTGTTACGATCTTGCAGTTGCCATTGAAAGTTTATGCAAAATGCAAGGCAGAAGTGTCAACACTTTGACGTGCGTGATGCTTTTCTTGCAGCAACCACAATGGCGGCGCTCATGCCGAACCAAAACGGCTTTGCCAATGCCGTGCGTCAGCAGGTGTCGGCATTGCCCACCGTTGCCATGTCGCGCGCCGCCGCTGCTGCTGCCGCAGCATCGCAGCCTGCCCCGGGCATCCCCGCCTCGCCGAAGCGCCTGGCGTCGGCCACCACGTCCTCAGCGGCCGGGAAGCAGGGAGGCGGCGGCGGTGCCGTCCGCGCACTATTCACCGAGAAGACGAAAGGCGGTTCTGGCGCGCAACACTCGACCAGTGGTACAACGTCGGCAAAGTCAACGACCGGGACGTATACAATGGCATCGATGGCCAAAACGAAGGTCGTCACTTCCACTATGCCCAGCACCTTCGCAGCGAAGGTCAGTTGCAACACTTGTGGCCAGCGCTTCTGAGAATAGCTGGACTGTTTTTCTCATATCAGAAAATGACTTTCCTGTCTCCGGTTTGCTTGTCAGACAAGCACGGTTTTGGCAGTTTGTGTTCCTTTGAGAAGTGATGTCGAATGAATGACTTGTTTCTTCCAGGTTGAGAGCCGTCAGTCGGGAGGCACTCCGGGTACACCCAAGATGCAGCCAAAGGTTCAGGGCGGAGGCGCAAGCGGCACTCCCAAACAGGGCGGCGCGTCAGGCAAGAGCGAGCCGCAGCCGTTGCCAATCAAAACCACGTCTCCGGCCATTGTGCAGGTCAGTCCCGAGAATTGGAGCAGTGCCCGTCGGGGGAAACACTTCGGAGTTTGTTCTGCATATCCGGAATGAAACAGACTTCTGGATTTTGCGCTGATCGTTTCATGTGGCTTGTTGCAGGGACCTGGCGCGGTGCGCATCTCGACGCCGTCTGTTCTGGGCGGCAGCGCGCTGCCCATCTCCTCCGCTCCCGGGGAGTACTCGCCCTTCAACAACTTCTTCTCGCAGCTCCAGGAACGCGCCCTCAAAAAGGTGAGGCGGAGTTGTCATGATTTTGAATCTTGAGGGTTTTGTGTCGCCCTGGATCGCAGATTTTCAGATGGTTTCGGATCATCCCAGAGATGTTTGTAGGCACACGGGCATCAGACTCGGTGTCCGTTATGCTCTTGAGAAGTGTAAAATATTTTCGTTGTGAGAAAAGACTGAAGAAAACATGTCTGGGCCAAAAGTGTTTGATGTGAGTCGCACTTGGCAGGATTCTCGCGAATGCTGGTTGTCAGTTTGCGTCGTTGTCCCAAACGTACTGTGCCTCTGGTGATTGTCTTCGCCCGTAAAACAAAAAAGGATTCGCTGTTGGAGCTAAACAAGGCCAAAGTGACCAAACTTCCTGCTGTTGCAGGAGGATCCGATGAACTTCGCCAGTGTGGCGGCTGCGGGCGTCGTACCTCAGCCCGGAGATCGTCCTGGGAGCTCGGGGCTGGGTGCTCCGGGACAACATGCTCCAGGCGTCGTGGGGCACGCGGCGCCTCCACCCGCGCCGCCGCAGGGCCCCGACCCCAGCCTCATCGCCAAGGCGCCCGGCTACAAACCGCCCAGCGCGCCTCGCACCTCCTCCCCGCAAGTCATTGAGGTGAGCTGCGTGAAAAGACTCTGCCGTCTGTATTGCGTGTCGACTGAGCAAAACCTCACTAAACTGCGGGGACAAATCGCAAAATACTGAATTGAAGTGGCAAAATCAAACTGACATTTTTCCTGTGAACTCCAGTATTGGGTGACCAAGTCACAAGGGGCGACTCGTGTTTTCTCTCAGGTGGAGCCGAGCAAGGCGCCCGGCTACAAGGGCGGGTTCTCGCCGCAGCAGTCTGGCTCCGCACCTCCTGCCGCCTCAACGGGGCCTCCTGCCGCCGACGAGCCGCTCAACTCCCCGCCGGGAGTCATGGGGCCGAGCGGTGGGCCTGGCTTCCCCTTGCACCACCCGGGGCTGAGCGGAGACGGGTTCCGCGTGCCGCCGCCACCATTCGTCGGCGGAGGCGGCTCAGCGCCTGGAGACTTCGCCGACCGCATGCCTGGATTCCGGCTTCAGCACATGAATACTTCCTCGCCCAGGTCTGAATTTCGAGGAAAATAATGGAACCTCCAGCCTTATGAAAGCTACGTGCGAGCAATGCCGCACGTGAATTGTTTCCGTTGCAGTCACCTTTTTCTCTGCATACTGGCAATTGATAAATTTTATTTTGTGCAGATCCGGAGGCTCAGGCCAGTCACCCAAGGTGCCGCCTCCACCATTGGGAGGACCACCCCTGGGGGGAGTCGGGGTCGACCTGCTGTCGCAGTTCGCGCGCGACGAATACTCGATGCCGAACCAGCCGATGACACTCCCGCGCATCGAGAGTACATTGAACCCGAACGCACCCGACTTCACGTCGAGTCGCGGGGGCGCTGGCGAGCTGAACCCTCGAGACTTCTCCTCTCGGTCAGGGTACGCAGCACTCTTGTTATTCCGGAAGACTTGATTTTCAAAAGGCCGTGTTGTGCAGATAATTCTCCGCTGCTTGCGCTGATATTGTTTCACCCGCGTATCGGATACCTCCCCGGTGTCCTCTTGCCAACTGCCTCCCCATGCTCCGCCCTCAACCCCACCCGTGATCTGATCCGAAAGAGTTTCCGATTTAACTCCCCCGCCCCTCGCCCTTTCCAATTGGGGTCACATTCGGGACAAGACTTATTGTATTCTACTTGAAAGTCCAGTTGAATGTACTGATTACGTGTACGCACGCTTTATGAATTTTGCAGCTTCCTGCACGCGCAGCAGTTGGCGTTATTGCAACAGCAACGAGAACGGGACACATCGCGCGGGGGCAACGCAGCCCAGCAACAGGACCTGCGGGTGCCGCCGCCCACGGGCGGTGTGCACCCACCCGCCGCCGCAGGGCTGCTCGCCCAGGGAGGCGCGGGCGCAGGTGCATTCGGCGCTCTCCTGCAACAAGCGGGCGTCGTGCTCCCCGGCGTCGGCGGTGGTGTGGGAGGACCCGACTTCTCATCACATGGCCACCAGACGGGCGGGACTCTCGGCTCCGGGTAGGTGGTCGTTACTGGAGGAAAGTGTCCGCTGCTCGATGTGTGCGAAAGGACGCTTGCTTCCAAGAAGCGTCGAAGTGAACTTTGACGTTTTTCTGTGCTGTTGTTAACATTTCCACAACAATGATTCTTGTCCAGTTATTCATTTTTCACTTGACTGCAGGTTCTCTGGCTCTCTTGGCGGAGGCTCTGGTTCGGGCGGCAGTTTGGGTAACGCCGCATTCCTGAACCCCGCCTTGTTGGGCGGCACGGGGACGGTGCCTCAAGCGAGTCGCGGATTTTCGTCGCTGCAGCAGCAACAACAACAGCACGTCTCCAACCCGCCTGCACAGCATCACACTCCTTCCAAAGGTGAAAGGCTCAAGGTTGAGGGCAAGCTGGTGACGGAGTGGCAGTCTGACACGGTGATGCGAGGTGGTGCGACTCGTGCTCAGAAGTAGGAGCGCTGGTCCATCTTACCCAGGACAGTGCACACATCAGGGCAAAACTGAAAATGACCATTGCCTCTCACCTCTGCAGCATGAGTTCTGCACTGGTGTCGCAGGGACAAACAAGCCACACGAACAAATCAGACGAGCCGTCCAGTCCCGGTAGACGGTTTTCTGTGTGTGTGTGGGGGGGGGATTGATTGCGCCGAACATTTGTGGGGTAGATCTGAATCGTGTCTGATGTTATTCATTGATATCAAGTTGCGGACGACACGAGTGAAACACGGAATGTTGATCTTGTCTCTTCAGCTGACTCGTCCCCGGGCGCGGCCGGCTCGGACGGCTCCCCGGCGTCAAGCAGCGCGCCGTCACCCACCGATCACTCCAAGCTGAGCACGGCGGGCGGTGGCGGGGCCGGGCCCCCAGACCCCTCTGGGGTGGGGCGCCTCCTGCCGCAGCCCATTGGCGCCGGTCGAGTCAACAAGAAGTCGCAGCAAATGCCACCACCGCCTCCAGCGGCGGCGTCGCAGGGCCACAACCTCTTCCAACTCGGCGACCCCGCCGCAAATGCTAGTCTCTGGCACTTCGCCGAAGGTAATTTCTTTTCCACACTGTCGTGGCGCAGAATTCTCGGAAGGGACCGAGTTTGTTCCTGCACAATTGATTGGAATGTTTCTGTGTACAGTAATCGACACTGACTGTTGTTTGACAGACCTGAACAAGGACTACTTCTCCACCGTCACGTCGTCGGTGATCACGTCGAGCGTGTTGACCAGCACGGTGTTGGGCGTCGGTGGGAATGCTGGAGCGGGAGCAGGCGAATTAGGTGGACCAGGTGGCGGCGGGGGCGGGGATGAGCGCCCTGCGTCGCTGCCCGCCGCACTGTCGCCGCACCTGCACCTGGCCGGTTCCGCTGCCTTCACCGCCGCCGCGGACTCCAGCGCCGCCGCCGCAGCAGCAGCAGCGCTCATGGATCCCACGTTGGAACAGCTACAGGTAAATTTTACACAAGTTGCGCTTCCCAAAGTCACCAAACGACTGTTCTTCGAAGCTTGGAATGCGGTCGTTGCTAATTCCGTCAACTGTTTTCCTGCCAAAATGCACCCTCTGAAAAATGCGGATGCTTCTCTTGCAGACGGCTGCGCTTCTTGTTCCGGGCAGCGCAGGTTCTGGTTCGGGCTCCGGCGCCGTCTTCACCAACGGTGCCGTGCTCGGGCTGCCGCCGCTCTACACGCAGGCGCCGCTGCCCGCGCCGTCGGGTCCCGGCCCTGCCGATCTGCCGCCCGCCGCCGGTATGTGGGGCCACAAGCTGGCGCCACCGCCATCGGCTGTGTCGGCGCCACCGCCGCCACACATTCAGGACGCAAACGATGCCAAAGTGGTGAGTTTTACCGTCTGTGCATGAAGACAGCCATCTTCTTTCAATGGTATGTTCGTCTGGTGCCATGAACATTTTTTGGTTTTTCGTTTGCAGATGTGGAACAACTGGAACGCGCCCCCAAGTATGTAGAATCAGCACCTGCTCTGTACCGGCCTGGCTGCTCCCTCAGCCTGACCGAAAACACGCTGTGAAACTGGAAGCGACAAAGCACAAAACACGAACCTGTTCGTCAAATGTTCGTTGCAAAGGTTTCGAGTTGTGTGGGAGGTTGTTGAAGCGAATGAAACACGAAAATTGCACGAAACGGAAGAAAAATGATTTTGCGATGTCGTTCGAATTTGTTGTTCTCGATGCGCTGGGAAAACTTTGTGGTGCAACGAGCGGGCAAATTGTTCGACATCGGCGGAATTTCCCGATGAAGTACATGAGTGTTGTTGTAGTTGATTGAAGCTGTTACGATCCACTTGTTCACTTTACTCCCCCTGATACATTAGAGTTGACGGAGACCGGCTTTTTCTGAGCGACCATCGCGCTCCCTCGTCCTCAGCACTGTGGACTTGCAGGAGGTGCGAGAAGTCGCTGGGTTTTCTTTTTTCTCGTCCTTTCTGAATGCGATTCTTCAACTGACGAACTTTTCACGGTTTTCTTTCACTGTGCATTTAGCTTTGACTCAAAGATCCACCTTTGTGTTTGACTTGGCGTCTTGATCATTGACAGTTCAGATGTAGTGGTTTGCCATGGTGCGTATTTGGTTCAGTAAATATTCCAAAGGCCAGAAGTGCTTCTGTAATTTATTGCTGCACGGAAATTTTGGTTTTTTGCTCTGTTGGCTTTTTCGGGTGATTGATTGACCGGTAAGTGAGCAGCGCGCGGTACCAAGAAACGTTTCTGGTGACTTGGGGGTTGGGAAGTTTTCAAGACTTCGTCGCATTCTGATAAGACTAAATTTCCCTCATGTGTGTGCGCGCGCCAGCTGAGCCATTGGAGAGTCAGCAAGCAGCTGTGTCACCCTTCCCACTTTATTTATACCTCAGTCCATTTCAGTTTTAGTCTTTTTTCTTTGGCCCTTTGTCTTTTTTGCGTCTTCATACTATGTAACACTATGTGATACACTTGTAACTATGAGGAATAAACAATGTTACCCTTCAATTCATTGAACATAACCAGTGTTCTTTCTTCACTCTTGTGCTTGAAGGCGGAGAACTTCAAAATCAATCATTCACTTTTGTTTTCTGGGACCAGATCACCACACACGGAACGTTTTGTCTGTACACACGTAAAAGACGAGAAGTTTGTGTTTTGTTTTGTTTTTTCAAAGACACAAAACAATGTCACAACAAAGCAGTGCGATCGCGCACTGAAAGTCTTCCGTGTAACACCAAGAACAGGGTGGTGAGACGCGACTGTTCAAAAGATGACTCAATTTGCGGAAAAAATACAACTGGGCCATTGCAAAAACCCTGAATGAAAATTATTCAATAGAAAGTAGTTTTTTTCTAACGAAGCACGCAATTGGTACTTGGCGTGAATCTGCGTACATCAGACAAGTCCAAGGATTTTGGACAAACTTCCACCAACTATATGTTCCTGTCGGACGGTTGTTTGTATGGAAAATCGATGTATTCAAAGATGTCTTCCTCACACGTAACTGGAAGGGCTTCTCCTGGAACTCCTGTGAAGTACAGCTGTTGTCATATTCTCCCCTTTCAAACAAAAGGTTCGCGCTGCTGAAATGTGTGCGTGCGTGTGTTTTCCACACCTGTGCTGCCCATGGGACGGATGGTGTACTCGTTGATGGTGAACCCCTGCTCCAGTGCGTGCGCGCGCATGTTCTTGTTGAAGACGTCACTTCCAGTGAAGTAGAGCAGCGCGCAGTAGTACTGGTCCGCCGGAATCAACCTTGACAGCAGACAAGCCAGACAGTGGAGAAAATGACACCGAGAAACTTGAACATCGAAAGTCAAGAACCCACAGCCAATTGCTCTCGGTCGCGCGGAAAAAAGATGCGGTCAATGATTTTGGCATTCTGGAGTGATGAATGGCTGCAGCCGTGCGTACCGAATGTCTATCCTCCTGAATGGTTGCTCAGTCTTCCCTTCTTTCGGCAGGCGACACACTCCCTGCAAACACAGCGCGAGTTTTGTCACTTTACTGCTTCATGCATTGGCAGCATTCACAAAAAGGCTCATGATTTGGAGAGGGGGAACTCACCATGAATTTGGTGTCGCCGTGTGACAACGTGTCGGTGACGAACTGGATTGACTCGAGCTTCTGCACGACTCGCTTCAGTAACTCTGGCTGCAAGAACAACGGCACCACGGAATTACGCATGTGCACGGAAGCAGCACTGTGGGTGTGTGAATCAATGCTTCGGAGAAATGTGTACCATCAGAAATGTGAGCCCAATCCCCATCCCCTCTCGCAGTGTGATGAAAGCAGCACTCAACAATGACAATGGAGCGGGTAGATCTACGGGACAGCAGTCCTGCCTGCATTGCGCGTTGCAGCTTTGATTGGCGTGTGGAGTCTCGACCTGTTTCTTGGTTGTGGACGTGAAGTCTGGGTGGGTGAGGAGAATGTCGATGTCGCCGCTGCTCTGCGCGCCGCGCCGGTAGCTGCCGCAGATCCGAGCCTCGTACCCGCTGTCCGCCTCAGAGATGGTGTCCACACACACCTTCTGCAAACACGCACACACTCTCCGTGAATACACAAGAACATGCTGACACTGCACACCATGTCACACACTTCAAAACACGATCTACAGGTCCATTTCGGATAATTCGAATGTCCGTAATTCGACTTTTACATCGTTCGACTTTTTTTCAGAACAGGTTTGGACTTGTGTGTGTGTTAACAGGTGTCATAATTCGACTTTCACATAATTCGACTTTTTCATTGGCAAAAAGGGCAGTTCGAATTATCCGAAATGGACCTGTACCGCCGTCTTTGTTCAAGGAGTGTGAAAAAAGTTCGCTTAACGGGTCAGCCGAGATTGGCTTTTGCGCGGGTTTGTTGTCTTCTGACGTGGGTTCAAGTCTCACCTCGAGTTTTTCCATCTCGGCCCTTGGAATCCGTTTCTCAAAATCTTCAAAATGCCTGAAATGAAACAATCTGACATTCACGTGTGTGTGGCGCAACACCACACAACAAAGTGCATTTTGAATTCGCAGGAAATGGTCCAATGTACGAGGCGCACGAAGCCCAAAGCAACGTGCAGTGCACCGTAGCCGGGCCGGTCCCGCTGTGGATCTACTCACTTCAGTCCGACCAGCTGCGATTTCGTCAACTTTTCTGGGTGTTTCCTCAGCTCTGCAACGTTCAGAAATAATATTTTGAAATTCGTCAGAGTCAACGGTGAAAATGAGACTGGCAATTTTTGTCTTTATCGTCGTCAAAGAAACTGAGCATTTGACTGAAATTGTGTCAGGAAAACAAACCACTTTCCAAGTCCCTGTTGACAAAGAGTCACAGGAAATTCAATGACTATAGCTCTTGAAACGCACCTTCGATAGTCGTGATTCCTTCAGACACCAACTTGTGTGCGTTGGCAGGACTGAAAGATAAGTTGAACACCTTCAAGAACTTCTCTGAAATGTTTACCCACAGGCCTCCGTCTTCGGAGCTAGGCGACTCACCCGATGCCGGTGACGCGCGTCAACAAGTTGATGGCGACCGTCGTATCGTCTGCGCGAATCTGCAACGAAACAACGCGTGACGTGAACTCACTGTTGCTGAATCGTACAAGTATCCCCGCGAACAACCACACTCATTGTCGTGCAAGTACGGGTGACAAAAGAGAAAAAACGCGTCTGACCACACACGCGCGTGAGTATCTGTACGTGCCTGTGTGCGTGTCCGTGTGTGACACACAAGAAATTATACCTTTTCCAGCTTTTCGAGTTTTCCGGTCTTGATAAACTCTTCGATCTTCTTGGCAATTTTCTCCCCGACTCCCGGCTGAGAAGGATACAGACAGAAAAAACTGAAGCTTTTGCAAACCCGAGCGCAAAGACTCTCCACATGTGAAACAGAATTTTGTGAAGTTCGAATCGCATCGCTGCCCCCGCGAACTCGACCACGCGCCGAGTCCCCGAGCAGCAGACATTCTCCCAGTGCTGAACGTGAACGCTGTTGCACACAGAACGCACCCACCAGTTTCTTGGCCTCGTCGCCAGTCGCTATTGACGTTTCATGCTTTGCAATGACACCGGCCGCTTTACGGTATGCGTTGAACTTGTGCATAGCGCGGTTGACATTCTTTTCGTAGTTGGCCAGCTCTGAAACAACAAGTGATACCTTGTGATGAGCCTGTGCGGTCGATACACAGAAGCTGTACACAGACACCCTGTAGACTCAACAGGCCAGATAGATCTGTATCCAGATTTTTTTAGGTGATCTGAACCCTGAAGCATACATTGTATAATGTATGGTGATGGTGAAAATCACCTATAGGCATCAAGAGGCAAAATCTGTGAATGCGAGTTTAAAAGTATTCTATTTGTTCGATTTTGGTCATGTTTGGTTTTTTCGTTCACTTTCGGGCTGTAGTTGATGCACGAAGTGTGAAAAGAACAAATTTTTGCTTTTACGTATTTTTACAGGCAAAAAACCAATATGGCCAACATGGTGAAATTAGGGTATGGCTGTATAAATGGCTTTATAGCT
>JAAUXT010141652.1_pt1 | contig 16578 bp, 18 predicted proteins | sample 7278171 | NCBI WGS metagenome assembly JAAUXT01 (sample SAMN14350112, study PRJNA611818) | marine sediment metagenome | isolation source: surface marine sediment (1.8m) | place: French Polynesia: Moorea | collected 2018-08 | reverse complement strand
TTTTATGGTCATTTGAGTCATGAGTAATAACCACACATGTAGGTCGACACATCGCTCAGGTCACAGCATCCGCCGTTCGTCGACGTGACTTCACTCATGAGTAGCGTGATGCGACATGCTCGTCGCACGCCTGTCGCACACGCGGGCATGCAGGTCACGCACTCATTCGCTATCGCTCACTCGTGAATGACCTCCGTGCCCTTGCGACGCGACGACATGGTGCGAACTCGCCGTCGCACCACGCTACAGATGGATGAACCCTGACATAAAGCTCAGGTTTTGACAGTTTCATTGCGCTGGGCACTGCCAATGCGATTTGACAGACCTGAGCTGACAATCTGCCGAACCCACCTTGGGAGTCGGAGCATGCTGCTGATTAGATCACGCGTTTGCCGCTTCTCGCCCTAGAGGGACTGACCACCTGACAGAAATACGACAAAAGACCTGTCTCGAGTTTGTTTTCCACGCAAAGAAATGGCAGTGCTGCACCAAAGTGGAAATTTGAAACCTCTGAATTTCGACTGACACACCCACGGGGCTTTAAAGAACTGGTAGCAGGTCAGGGGCGGATTCATGACCAGCCACAAGGGCTTCACCCGAGCATCAAGGAATTTGACATCCAAAATTGTAAGTAGAGCATTCAACACGAGGCTGGTACAAGAACTCTGTGTGTGTGTGTGTGTGTGTGTGTGTGTGTGTGTGTGTGTGTGTGTGTGTGTGTGTGTGTGTGCGTGCGTGTGGGGGTCATGTAATCATTTTATTTTTTTCGAAGACCCCAGAGTCTTTCCCCGCGCCTGTCGCGAAAAGTCACAGCACCAAGACCTGTCAAACTTCTTGACGAGCACAAAACTTCTCTTTTAGCGATTGGAAACAGGGAGTGCACACACTGTGCTGGAGACAGAAGCTGGCACTTTGTGGGCACACCTGTGCCAGCAGTTGCTGTCTTCAGGATCACGTCAATCAGATCACACTGGCACGTGGCTTCATTCTGGGGAAATTGACAGCTTGCCAGTTTCTGCACGCAAGACAGCAACCCGAAAGACTTCACGCGTTGGTTGGGCCTCCCGAGCTGTTGTTTGTTGTGCTGGTCGCCATGCTTTCACCCAAAGCTATTCGTTTGTTGTCTTTTTTTGAAAAATGGTTTCAAGAATTTTTTGAGCCACGGTTGAAAGTTCCGAAAAGCTTGTGATGCATGGGATGTGTAATTGTGGGTGTCCGTTGCAACAGTAGCCTGAGTAACCATGTGGTTCGTGGATCCAGCCATTGTGATCAGAGACGAGAACGGTCGCGGTCACGCCTGGTCACGCTCAGTCACTGAGTGTCAAAACGTGTCCAAGTCTGATCAGATTACCTGTCCCCCCACCACGCAAGAGCGACCAGACAAAAATCCAGTGAAAGTTTTGTGCAACCCCCTGTTACGGATGCCAGGCTCCGAAAAGGCCTTGGCTGACTGACGGTTTAGGGGAAGCTTGCATGCAGACTCAATCAGAGGGACTCAGCTCCACACGATTCAGCTTATTATGAGCAGATAGAGCGCTAATCGCGGCATCCCGCGCACGTGCTCAACTGCGCGGAAAACTGCTCCCGGGGGACGCGCTGTTGTTGTCATTCCTGAACATAGAGCATTCAGCTTCTCAATTGCAAGTCAATGGCAATGACTTTCTTCGGATAACTCACACACTTGTGAAATGTAAACAGGTAATTAATGTTCTTTCACGGAAATGAAGGTGTTCCTGGACAGCTTTGGACAACAGAAACGTTCACGAAAAGTTCTGTGAACCACAAAAATCGCTCAAAAAGTGTCGGCCCTGAAGAGCTGTTTGGACACGTGTGCCTTTTCAATGACACACCAAAGAACTTTCATGCAGGTGTCAACTTTGAAGGGCATTCAAGTCATAAAAAGTCTCGGGGGAGCCTTTCTTTTTGCCGAGAAGGAGCGTAGAGATGTGTTGATAATTGCTTTGCGCGGAACTGAGTCAAGAATCTCCCGAAGAACCTTCCAAGCCGCTAAGAGCGCCGAGCTGGGCCAAAGAGTTCATTGTGTCGAGCAGAAGCAGCTGCAGATCTTCAAGGGCCCCGTCGCCCTCACGCACTGTTCAAGGTGTTGGAAACCCAGGTCTCTTGTCACGTTTTCGCAGCGACAACAGTTCCGAAGAGTTCTCCAGACTCACTGGTTCTTCTGTCACTGCGTCACCACACTGCATGACCACACATGTTCTCAAGCGAACACAAAGCCGTGTGCCGTTTTAGGACAGTGGGTCGTGTGTGTGAGTGAGTGTGTGTGTGCACGTGTGTGTATCTGCTGTGCCCCATAATCCTCATTGCAAAGACTGCTGAAAATGGTTTGCAGCTCACACTCCCTTCCAGACCCGTTTTCATTACTGCTGACATTTTTATTGGCGAATTTAGATGGTCTGGCAAACGCTACATCCGTTCTCCTGGCCAAACTTGTTTTCTCTGTGTTGGGCCTTTGCTAAGATTTTCTCTATCATCTGAGATTTTGAGCCCACGGGCCATCTGGGTTTTCCACAACACATAGCAGTGACTATGCATGGCCCAGAACCGCTGGGGAGCCCAAAGTACGAGGTAGGATCCACAATATGCCGACATGTCCCAATTACTCATGGATCACCGGTTCCAATCGATTTCTGCTTTGGCCATCACACACTCCAAAGTCTTGACTGCCCATGTCTAAAAGGGCATGTGTGTCAGGATCGGAATGAGGTCACGGCGATGATCTTTAGATTGGCAGTGCACAGCTCACGGCTATTGGCATGTGTTTTCCCTATCAGCATGCGATAGAATGGAAGTGGCAAGTTGTTTCTTATTGTTGGCAATTTTCCTGAGCTGTGCTTGGTCAAGGAGTGTGGACACAATGCTCAGAGACTCTGAACAATGGGCAGTGATCAAGTACTGTGTTGCCAAGGGGTACTCACAGACTCAGACTTTCAAAGAAATACAGGGTGTGTACCAGGACAATGCCATGGGAAGGACTCAGGTGAGGCATTGGTGGCTCAAGTTCTCCGAGGGTGATGGCCTGACTCCTGTTGCAGATGATCCGCACATAGGAAGACCCAAGGATCCTGGACACTTGCAGCTGGTCACCAGAGTCAAGGAGATGATCATGGACGACACCTGCCTCACCATCAGACAGATTGCCAGGAGAACCAGAACATCTTATGGCACAATCCACCACATCCTCAAAGAAGAACTGAAGGTCAGGAAGCTTGCTGCAAAATTCATACCCATACCACTGATGCCCAAATGCAGACCAGACTTGACATTTCCAGGCAGAACTTGGCTCTTCTGGACAGGGACAGACTCCTCTTGAGTAAGGTGGTTACTGGTGATGAAAGTTGGTGTTTTCTGTATGACCCAGACACAAAACAGGCATCGGCACAATGGGTGGAGAAAGGTGGGCAATGCCCAGTGAAAGCCATGAGGGCTAGGGCAGTGAAGAAACTGCTTCTGACAGTGTTCTTTGACAGTGTGGGGATTCTGGTGATGGACTTCAGAAACTGCACCATCAACACTAAGCTGTACTGCAAGATCTTGACCAAGCTGCGCGCAGCTGTGCGGAAGAAGAGGCCCATGCTCTGGGAGTTGGATGACCATGATGGCGAGCAAAGATTCTAGATTCTGCATGACAATGCCCGGCCCCATCTCACGCACAAGATGGTGACCACTTTGGCTGAGAGCAGGATCAAGATCATGGATCACCTGCCCTACAGTCCAGATTTGGCCCCCTCAGACTTTTTTCTTTTCCCAAAACTGAAGGCCCATTTGCGCAGAACACAATATGAATCCCTTCTGGACTTGCAGGAGGACATCAAGAAATTTCTGAGGGCAGTGCCCCAACATGAGTACTACAATGCCATGGTGGACTTGGCCCATAGATGGAGGAAATGTGTGGCCCACAATGGGGGCTATTTCGAAGGGCAACAGCACCCTCCCCTTCCTCATGTTACAGCTCTGGACCCGGAATGAAGACATTTCCAAAATCTCGCAAAGTTAATGGCAAATCCCATAGCGATAGCCATTTGGTTGAACTCTGGCATGTTTGTTTCGTCTGTGAGGACACACCCTTGGCATGAGCAAGTTTGAAGTTGGCATGTTATTGACTTATTGTCTAATAAAGATGTTGGCATTGGCAAAATCATTTTGTCTTCAAACCCCGCCTCTGAGTAGCCACATGTCGGCAAAATAAAAATCCTACCTCGTATACCTGTCACGACGATGCTTTTATTGCGAACAGCATATAAAGACCTCCCACTGCACAAAGTACGGCAATGGCGTCCACAAACATCCTTGCAACGTGGTTCAGCAAGCATGCAGAAACTGATGCGTGAATGAAACTGCAGGCCTCACTGTGTTCCACAAGTGAAGGCAATTAAGCAAGCGCGCTTGCCCAACGCACAAAACAAAGCAAGGCAAGGACTTCTACGTGCATACGTGTGCATTCTGCAAGGACGGCGCTTCAGTGAAAAGCAAGAGAGGTGGGAGGTGTGTGAGGATGCTATCACGGGACAGGGACGCCCTTTCTTGCATTACAAAGGAAGCGGGGATCGTGCGAAGTCTCCAGGCCACCGGCCGTGGTAGTCTTTTGTGATCAGTCGAATGTATTGCCTGGACTGGAGGTCCTGCGGGGGGAACAAGCTGAACAGTACAGTTCCAGCATTGGTTCTTTCCAGCTGGATGACGCAGCGATACCTGTGGAGAGCAACAAGTCGAGACAAGAACCTGTGTGCGTGTGTGTTGTTCTGTCGTGAACTGCATGTGTCGTGCGAGTCAAGTCGATCGCCAGGTTTATCTGGCCCACGCTCGAGCCCGTTTGTGTGAAGACAACTGACTTTCATACTGTCGTTGGCTTCAGCTCTATTCCACGACACGAGGAAATATGTGGCAGTCGAGGCCTGAAAGCACCATAAAACAAGTGAAATTGGGAAGTGGTGAGAGGGTGGTGGGCGAGCCTGGGGAGATGAGAAAGCTGTAAAACAATCACGTGGGAGCAGTTTCCCTGCGGCTGCGACACCATCCTTGCAAAGTTTGCATTTCAACGACATTTACCAGACAATTATGCAGGAAACTAACAAAAGCACACACACACAAAAAAAACATGGTGAATGGCTGAGATCGAAACAAAGTGAAAATCATAAATCCGGATGCTCATTTTGCAGTTTTTCCTTACTTCTATTATCGGGTGTTCCGGCGAGTCTTTTGCAAAAATCAAATGTAAGGACTGCACGAATTGTTGGTCCGTGCCATAGCGCAAGGTGGGCGCTGCAACGTTGATGCAGCAAACTCGGAAAACAATCACTTAATGGGCGCGATCCATCTCTCCCCGAGGGGCCCTGGACGACAGCAGGGCCACTTGTGGCGCGCCGCGCCGCATCCATACATGTCAACAGTGCGACATAAATTCTCATGAAATACATGTTGCCGTGGCCGAGGGCGTCTTTCTTCTTCCACCGAGCCCCTAATTTGGTGATCTCTGTTTGGCCTCTGACCTGCTCCAAAGACCTCGAAATCCCTTCAAGTAAATTTGTGTGTTGACGCTGTTTCCCGTTCTGACCCCCCGGCGTGACCTTTCTGCACATTCAGGAGACGGTGCAGCTGCGGAAGGACAAGTACCTGTGTTGCTGCTGCTGCTCGTCGGGACCGCTGACGTGCGCGCTCAGACTGGACCGCACCGGCTACGTGCCCGGAGAAGACATCAACCTGGACGCCGAGATCCAGAACATGAGCCGCAAGGACATCACGGCGTCTTACGTCACCATGCAGCAGGTGCGTTTCGTTCGAGCACAGGCTCCACACCAACACATCGCGCGGACCGATTCTCAACAGCGATAAACCCGTCGGTTTCAGAACATCCACTTCCACGCTGTGGGCGGCGCCACCAAGACGAACACTTGCGACATTTTCCGAATCAGCGGAGGGAAGATCAAGCCGGGCGACAGCGCGCTGTTCCACGACATCATCCACATCCCTCCACTGCCGCCCTCCAGACTCGACTGCTGCAACCTCATAGACATCGACTACATCCTCACGGTCAGTCACTACTCACTCATGCACTCACACCGACCAGAACGTAATTGAATCCGCTCGTTGAGACATTTCGCACAAGTCCTTCTCATTTTTGGCACCATTTTGCAATGGCGCCCATCACACTCACATCTGGTGTATCAGACACTCATGTTGCTCTCACAAACTCGTTCATTCACGGCCGGTATCTTTACCAAGAGACTTTTACTTTCTGTTTGATTCCATCCAGGGGCGTCTGGGTCCGTGTTTCCGATGGTTTACTCGAGCTCTACAAATGCAGACTGTGGAGCTTGGTGCTCTAATCTGAAAGTGGTGTGATGCTGAACCACTCTGAACATGGAGCGTTCACTGTTTGCTCTTTGCATGAGATGTTGAACTAAAATCCCGGATCAATTGCTCCAAAACAGCTTTATGTCTCGTATCTTCACAAATTTGAGGCTGTTGCAACGGACCCCGTTCCGCATCTCAATCTGCCTGTTCAGATGGCGATCTCAAAATGTGGGGGAATTGCAATGGCGATTCCTTTCCCAAACAAAAGGCTTTCGATGCTTTTCTTGGAGAGGTTGCCCGCTCTTGGGTTTGTCGAATCCGCTGTAGGAATGTCGACTGAATAGTTTGTATGTCACTTGCCATATTCCTCGTGTCGCTTGTGGGAGATTGGCATTTTGTGCAAGCTTGGGTGACACGGACTTTTCAGACGTGTCTTCAAACTCAAATCTGTTTGGTGCGGCAGACTCTGGTGGCAGCCTGGGGCGCCACTTGATGGGGAGCAAGGTGCTTGCCATGGCCGTGGTCCCGCTGTGGGAGCCTATCACTGTGAAGAGAGCCTCGCTTTGCAGTCAAGTGTCCCTCCCCAGGGACGGCTCTGTTTCCACTCAAGCTACACTCTGCAACAAGCACGCAGCCGAACGTTCCTGTGTGGCGTCGCCTTTTGACAGGATAAAGACGGAACCAAGCTGTTTTGCTTGGATGTTGTTTCAGACACAGAACTTGCATTGACCACGTCACTCAGAATTGAGGCCATTTGACTCGAAAAAAAATCAACAAATTTCCCAAATGACCTTGCGTTGCTATTCAGTGTGCATATAAATTGTAGAGTTCGTACACGTTGAATTCACGACCTGTTGCAAGTTTAGTGTTGACAGGCGTTGGGCTGAAAGGTGCAACACATCACACTGCCGTCCAGCGCTTGCAATGGCGGGTGGAAGATGATGTTTTCACAGGGGCATCAGCCTTTGTTGCATTTTGTCCTGAAGCTGGATCATGTGAAATTGACTCGAACCAGAAGTACTCGTCTCAAGTCTGGTAATCAGAGCTTGTCTTGTCAACCGGGATGTGAAGTGCCTCCGGCTGCTTTGCTAATTCCACAACTTTGTTTCAAAACAGTCAGCCCCGTCCTTTCCATTCTTTCCAAAAGAGATGGAGTCGAACAAATGAGGTTCAACCTTCTGCGTTTTCAACTCAAAAACTAAAAGAGTCCACCGTCTCATTTGATGGGTTGTGATTCCACGGTTCACGGTGCAGACCACGTGCGACATCAAACACCCGTTCTCGAACACCTGCGGCTGCGTTCTGCAATCAGAGCTGTGTCCCGGGGGCAGCTGGTTAGTGTCTGATTGAGGACTGCCGGGACCTGGGTAACAATCAGTCTGTTTTCTCTCATTGTGGGCCACACACAACGTGTCGAAGTCTCCATCGGCACAGGAATCCTGAAGAAGGACCATTGGCTTCAGGTCTACAGCCTGTGGAGCAGCAGAGAACCAATTCTGACTGCGCCGCAATTTTGAACCCTGATGACATAGAAATTAGGGTGTGAACATTATTTTGGTGTGAAACATTGAAGTTCATCAATCTGTTTCGCACGCAAAGCTTCAAGCGATGGCTTTCAATCTTTCACGCGTCAAATTTTGAAATGATGCGGAAGAGACGTGGATGGCTGATACTCAGCTGTTTGCCACTGCACGGAAGTGGGATATCTGAGGCTGTCCTCCGCGGAGTCCCACTCAATGGCCACTCCCTGCCGTTGCCCTACAGAATTAGCGCACGAGAGCAGAACGAGAGAAGCATTCAAAGCCACCGAGAGATGGGAAGCTCATTTCCTCCGCGTTGGTCCTGAATCCTCAATGGCTTTTGAAGAGTCCGACTCTTCCCTGACACAACCTCGGCGCAGCAACACGCAGGCAGTGCCACACACTTGCAGGAAATTCGCATCATCCTGCCTCTGTCCCTCCGGAGTTTCAAAGCAAGTTCCTGCGGTCTTGCAATGTGTGTTCCTGTGGTCGTGCCACTGAGACACAACACATTTGCTCAAAAATTTCGAAGTCAGTTCCTGCACATGAAGAAGTGGAAGATGCCCGAATGGACTCCACGAAGCGAAATAGGATTTCGGCGCACTGGAGCTTTGTATTCGCCAGTGGTTTGTTTTCATGCCTTGTCAGGTGTGGATGTCAGTTCAGCTGGAGCCTCCAGAGAAACTCATATCTGGTCATGTTTAGTTTTTCAAACGTTCAGAACATCCCCGTCCCTTCTTTCCTCTCTCTTTCCCCCTTTGTCTGTCTGTCTGTCTGTCTGTCTGTCTGTCTGTCTGTCTGTCTCCCTTTATCTCTGTCTGACTTCGCTCTTGAGAATGTGAGGTGTTTCACATTCTGCAATGCACTTCCAGTGCTCCAATGTCCCCATTTCAGTCTCAGAACCATCTCACTTTCTCAAACAGAGATCGGATGTGAAGCTGTTGTTTTCGAATGTCAGAGTAAAGCGATCGAAAGGATGTGGATGCCGACCAGGGCCGTCATCTCGCAGAAACACACACAATGAAGTGATGGCCCAACACAATTGTCTGAAAATTACTTGGGAGATTTTCATTCATTCATTGTCACTGTCTCTGAAGATGCTTCAACACTGAAATTTCAGAAGACAATTACATCTTACTGCAGAATAAAGTCAGAGGTGGAGCCAGAAAATGGTCACAAGATGACGAATTGTGCACCGCACAGTGCACCACACTGCATTCGGTCTCTGCGACGGCCAAAAGCGCGAAAGAGAGCACGTTTTTAGTTCTGGATCCCTGCGTTCCCTCTGGATCCACCTTGTTTGCTCTTTTCATGCCGCCGTTAAATAATTCAAGGACGTGAAATGACATTCGAGCTGAAAAGAATCCACTCGAGATGAACATTGTCTTTTCCGGGCACAACCTTCAGTTTTGCTGGAGTTTTGTCACAAATCACGCACATGTTCTGTCACCCCATTCAAAGGACCCAGCTGAACATCAGCGCAGAAATTGCCTTTGCGTCTTTCAAGTTGTCAAGTGAAACAAATTGTGAAAACGACTGAAGGTCATCTTGCTTCAAAGCAGATGTGCATGAATGTGCAATGAGCTTGTCTGCTGTCGTCCTCACGCAGGCACAAAGCAGTTTACGGATGACGAGCAGACAACGTCTGAAAAAGTGGGTGTACCCTGCTGAAAATTTGCTGGCAAACGCTGCTGATGATCTGAGAGGTCACACGCACATGCATATATCTCCTGGTACACAGACACCACACATTCATCTTTTGCGGTTGGAAAGAAGGGCCTCCACACACCTCACTCATCACACTCACTCACTCGCTGTGTCACTGACGGCGGTATATGCTTCACAAGACAAACGATCACAAGAGGCACAATATTCTCTCATTCGTTTGCTTTGAAAGACTAATTTGCGCTTCACATGCAGTGACTCGCTGAATTTTACCGTCTGTCTATATATCTCTGTGCAGGTCGGGGTGCTGCCCTCAGGGATGAACACATCGGTCGAAGTGTCCGTCTTCATCACCATCGGAACCAAGCCCCTGAAACACGTGTTGCCACCTCACCTCAGGGCACGTGAGTACCAAGAAACACTGGGGAGTTGTGCGGATATCCGTCTTGTCCAAAAAACAGCAGCTGAGCACCGCACATTTGACATCAAAAACTCAAAACACACCGGGCCAATTTTACCCAGTGGCCTTGCAGTGCACTACGATCCGTTCGTTTTGCCTGTATTCCATTTGTAATCAGCCCACAGCCGACTTGCGTTGCTCGCGGGTACCGTCCCAAAACCTTTGCAACTTTGCATCTGTAACGTTCACTCCTTGAAATTTCATTGTAAATCACACCTCGTTCTTTGAACATTGCAGTACCTCCCTCCTACAGCCGCTACAGTCACACAACGGGTGAGATAGAAGACTATGACGCCGACGACTACCAGAGGGGCAGAACCCAAAACGTCTACACCTACTACAAGATGCTGTACAAGCGCTCCGAGTCCGAGGAGGATGTCACGTGATCAGACCCACTTCCTGTTTCCGGTTCCTGACGTGATTCCTTCGTGACCCATTCAGGTACATGGATGATCGTTGCCAACAAAGAAAACTTTGAGGAAACAATGCCGCTGTTTTGTTACTCATCAGAGGTACAGGGCCCCCACAGATATCAGCTGGAGCTCCTGCCACAAGTCGGTTTGATAGTTTTCAAGATCCCACGGAGTACCACCTGAAGCTGAACGCGGAGACTCTGGGCGACTCATCGTGGTGGAATTCATGAAATACCCCAGGAAGGCATTCAGCGACGTATCACCATGATGCAGCGAGCCTTCAACAAGACTGCACACAATTTTCACAGGATCAGCCTCCTCAACGTAACCTTGGTCCGGCAGTGTGACGTTTACTTATCCTGAGCCATTCAAAATTTTTCAATGCAAATTTGGGCACTGATCGCGTTGAGGCTGAGTTCTCATTGCGTGCCTTTGTAATCTGCACGGAAGTTTGGTACCCAATCCTTTGGAACCTGGTCTGCCCATATCGGTTTCACATGTCTTTTTCTAGGCCCCCAGAGGATCCAGAATTAAGGTGAAGGGGAAACCCAACCATAATGGGAGACAAAACCCAACCTCGAAAAACGGCCACAAAGAAAATGGGGCAAAGTAAGTTTTGGGTTGGTCACGGAAGGCGCTGGATCCACCAAACACCCAGGGCACTGACCACAAACTATTTGTCCCGTGTCTGAAACTGATGGTGGTGGACAGAGAGCAATAGGATTCCGAACATTCTGCAATGACAGGTGTTTTTTGTGTGTCCTAGCGGCTCCACACGCAAAGGAGAAACAGGGTCAATCAGCCCAAAAACCCTTGGGGTAAGTGAAAAAATCCGGCAGAGGTCCAGTTTGTTCATCATCGAGCAATATCGAACAATTTTGAGTTTCTGGGCAAACCTTTGGCAGAAAAATTGATTTTTCGTGGGATTGCGGATTTCCTGAACGACGTCGAAGGAGCCACAGGAGCCACAGCTCCTTGCAGCAGCAGGGTCTCACTGTGACAAAACTAAAACTGGGATTTATCTTTTCCTGAACTCAAACCAATTGGTGCGTTCCGAGAGTCCAACATTCACAAAACACAAGCACAAACGTTTCGTTTTGTGTTGCACTTTTTGTGTGCATTTGTACAGATTTGGGCAAGATCCGGTGATGGGTTTGATTGACATAGAGTCTACGTAGTTTTTGTGGAGATTTTGCACATGATTCATTTCAATTCAATCCAGTTTTTTTTCCAAAAGTTTACGATTCTTGCTTTACACTTGTCGAAAAAATGCAAAAGGGAACAACAAAGTTTGTCAGAATTCAGGAAATGTTCACGTCGCTGAAGGGCAAAATTTGGACAACGTGCGTGTGTGCAGTGTGTGTATCCAGTGTTAGAGAACGATAGGAGTGAGTGAGTGAGTGAGTGAGTGAGTGAGTGAGTGAGTGAGTGAGTGAGTGAGTGAGTGAGTGAGTGAGTGAGTGAGTGAGTGAGCGAGCGAGCGGCGCTTGTGGTGTGGATAGTCAATTCGAAAGAAGGAAGTTGAAAGACGAGTCTCGACTTGAGTGCGGAAGATAGTTCGAGTCTGAGGCAGTGTGTGTGTACAAATGAGTTTTGTGCTTTTCCACTGGTATCCTGCAGGTGGTTTACGGGTGGTTTCTGTGTTTCACTTGTTAAATCAGGTTCTTGTACAGCGCTGTAGTCTACGAGTATTGACACAAGTGAGAGCCAAAGAACGTAGATCTGGGCGGTTGGAGAACTGTGACAACTGTGCAACCTTTCAAAGCTCGGGTGGATTGTGGGATTCGGAGGTAGGATTTACAGGGCTATCAGAGGACCCACACCTGTTTTTGTCTCTTCTGCGGTTGGACTGAGAATAACAATTCGAGGGACTTCAGCTTTGAACCGGTCAACGTAATCTGGATCCGCCCTTGACTCTCCGCTTCGAAATTCCCTTTGTGTGTGTCTGATCTGTGCCAAACAAGGAACGAAGATGAATATCTTGTTCACATGCCTGTAGGTATGAAACTTGTTCCCAGGTGTGTGTGCACTGAAAGTGTGAGCCCCACAACAACACGACGAGTGTCCGGTCTCGCTGCAAGACCATCTTCACATTGAAAAAAGGCGAATCATTTTGTACTCGTGCGAGGTTCAGAATTCGGCGGTTTGTGATGAAGATGGTTTTGCTTCTGTTTTATATGTGTTTGGTTATTGAGAAATAAACTTCGTGACACACGTTGAACCACGGTGTTTCCAAAGATTTCTGTCTGAACACAATGTTGCACCTCTCAAAAGAATAATGAGACAGTGGCAACGATGATCATGTTCTTGACTGCATTTGGAATTTTACGAGCTGGATACATTCACTGCACTGAGATAAATCCAGCTGTTTCGAACAGTACGGTTTTCTACTGAAATTATAATGATCAATATTTCGCACTGTGCGTGCATCGCATACCAGGTTTGCCCGATAACTTGTTGAATCAACCTTCACCTGTGGCACACCAACCACACTCAAAGGGACAGGCATCCCGATTGTTGTCAACCGAAGGACAAAACGCACACCTGACTCGCACCCAACTACTTTCAAAGACCTCTCTCCCTCCTTGTGAGCGGCAATGCTCTCACCAATTTGTCCTGAAGCCTTCTGCAGAAGCCCTGCCGAACCACAACCAGGAAAAGAGCCCATCGTCAGCCTCAAAAACGAGGTTCAAAGCACGAGGCTCAAAATGAACTTTCATAGAGTTGATCAAACTGTGGTCATTTCCTTTGTGTTGTGTTGGCCTCGGCGCTCCATGCGGAGGCAGCCAGAAGGAATCCTGCAGTTGATGAGAATTGGAATGGGCACCGCTTTCAGCAGCGAGAGGCGCGCAGACCCTGTGGGCCGCTATTCAAGCGACATGTGAAGAGATGAGAGGAGAGTCCGGTAGCATCTGACGAGCAGATCCATGAGAAACTGGCCCGTTGGGCAGCAGGAACAGAGGCTCATGCAGCTGATGCAGGTGTCTAAGGCCGGACTCCACTGGGTGACAAGTCTCCGTGGTGGAACCAGGAATGGGGCAAGGGCAACCCCTCATGACGGGCCCAACTGCAAGTGTGAATCATTCACTGTGCAAACCATTTTCCACCTGCAAAATGTTGTGTTCATGAATCTGAGGAGACCTGGTATCCGCGCGTCAATCTTCACCAAACCAGCTCTGAGAGTTGTGAGAACCGCTTCCATGGCACGTTCCAAATCGATCCTGAAACTTGCCGAGCCCTGTGTCCTCGTCTTATCTGAGTGGAGACACAAAAGTAACATCTGACGCGGTGGTCCTGGGTAGTTGAAACGGCAACGGCAATTCGCCTAACTTCAGCTGAGGTGAAAGAAAGAAAGACTTGAAAGAAGGACGCAACTTCTTTTCGAACTGCGAGTGCAATCAACTCTGAGGACTTCCCATTTGAGACGTGGTGGTTTCTGCGTGTGCATTGTTTTGTCTGAAAGTTTCTTTCTGTGAGCTGGTATTTTGTGAATCATCAATGATCATCAGAACTCGGAAAAAAGGCGTGGTCAAGGAACCTCATCAGCGTCATGTTCGTGTTCGGTACACCTCTTGTCTGGATCGGTTTGTGTCATCACTGATGCTGAGGTGTCCATGGTCTTCATTCGACTGATTGGGATCCCAGATGTGGACACAGCTTTTGCCACAATGTTATCTCTGTGTTTGAAGAAACTGCCCTCGAAGTTCACCTTGTGCAAGTTGTATCATGACATAGACTCTTTTCTCCTTGTTTTGTTGGAGTGATCACTTTTGAAACTTATTTACCCAGCACAATTTCGAGCAGGTAGACGCAAATCAATGTGCAAAATCCTGTGGGGCAGACACAGCTCCACTTCAATGTTCAGTCCGCTGATCAATGGTTTTCGGAATGGTCTAAACTACACTCTTTGTGTTCTCACTGCCATGCAGGGCGGAACCATGATGAGTGTGAGACGTGGGAGAAACCCAACTTGTTCGGAACATCCAGGATATGTCTTGCAAGCGAAACTTTTGAACTCTTCCCGATCCGCACTGCGAAAGAGATGAGAAAGAAAGAGCTGCAGCAAAATCTTTTTGCGATCTGTCATTTCAACCACACTGAGGTTCCTCCCTCCTCAAGCGAGGTTTGTGTGAGCGACTGGGCATCATGTCCAGACGATGAAATACAGTGACGGAATCCAACGGAAAGCAAATATTGTTTTCTGCTCAGCTCCCCAGGTTCGCTGAGCTGATAAGATCAGAACATTTCTGCTGCGGCATCCGTGCCGGGGTCCAGGGCTGACTGACCATGCGAGCGCATGATGCGAGGAGTTGAGTGGATTGTGTTTTTTCGAAATGATTCCGACGTTTTCCTTGGTCTCTTGCATGTGCGAGCAGGAGAATAAAAATCGTTTGCATGTGGCAGGCAAGCCAAACACACAACAAGAATGCAGTCTCTTGAGACTCCATCTTTGACATGTGTTGCAATCAAGAGCTCTTGGCTTGTTTGGCCGTTTGGTGTTGGCCTGAACTGTGCCATTCTGGTGCTAAAACGTGTCTCGATCTTTTTATGCATGGAAAGTCCGAAACCGAAGAATGCATCCAGACCTCCCAAAATGTCCGCCATTGCCCACTGGGACTCATAATCTTTTGCCATCGCGTGTCAGTCCAGATATATATATCTTTGTCATGCGAGTCAGAATCCCTGAACCGCGCACAATCCAGTTTGGGAACGCGAACTTCTTTGTAGTGGCTTGTAACCCTTGAATGCTGTGATTTTTCTTGCTCTGGTGAAGTGCACACTTGGCCTGCTTTCCATTCTGTGTCCGGGGAGGATGCAGAGGCAAACTCTCCGTGCGTGCTGAAAGATGCGTTTTTCATTCAGGAGACAGCTTCACAAACCCAAACACTGCAGAGTAAATTCAGCAAGTACACAAAGGAACCGTGGTTCCTTGGTTCCTCTGACCAAGTTCTGGATCTGCTCCTGTCCCGGTGGATGAGATCGATGACGGAGAAAACGGGTGGAGTTGTGCCCGCGGCTGTGTGGAGGACCCCAAGTCTCTGTTTGTCCTTTTGCCATCAAATCCATTCCGATCCACAACGACGTTCCCTGTTGTGTTTCCTCGTGGCCATCCTTCAGTGTGAATTTTCAGCACAGTGTTCCTCAAAGGAAGTTCGGCACACGGACAGCTGCACGGAACTTGTGGTGAGTTTGACAAATTCTACGTTTTCCAAATACAGGTCCATTTCGGATAATTCGAATGTCCGTAATTCGACTTTTACATAGTTCGACTTTTTTTCAGAACAGGTTTGGACTTGTGTGTGTGTTAATAGGTGTCATAATTCGACTTTCACATAATTCGACTTCTTCATTGGCAAAAAGGGCAGTTCGAATTATCCGAAATGGACCTGTATATGCCCAAAGTCTACAATTTTTTCGTCCAAGACAGAAGAGGATCACAACACAAAGAAGAGCTTCATGGAGCTCGCGGTGATTTGAGAAACCAGAATGCAAGCGAGCTGAACACAGCAACCCAAACACAGTGACCTGAACACAATGACCAACTGATGCAAACATAAATAAGCAGATGTACAGATGAGCATTTTCAATAAATCTTTGTATTATTTGTATCACTTAGAATGTACCCAAATTATCTGTACATTGAAACTTGCCCCAAATTGCACATAAAGCTTACCAAAATATTTACCAAGTATTTATTAAAATTGAACCCTTTCTGATCATCCCAAATTTATACCAAAACTTTGACTACACCTGAAAACCATGTAAAAAATTTTGAATAGAAAAATAAAATGTTACCATTCAACACCCATACAATAGACTATATTTTATCAGCATTCTTCTTTCACCATTTGTACTTTCTACATGAGATATAGACCAAGTTGTCCAAGTATGTCCCAAATTTTCTGCCCCTACAAATTTGAACTTTTTGACTTGAAGTACCCCAAAATTCAAACTTTACATTTTTTATCCTCACACATTGTCCTCAACCCAAATAAAACCTAAAAGATCCTGATTGATCCTGATCTAGATCATAAAACAGGTATACATATACTTTTGGTAGTGTTATATATATTTACCATGACCACCCCCTAAGTATTGCCATGGCCTTCCATAGCCACAGCAACAGCCACAGCCAATCATATCATTACCCTAGATGGAGCCACTATCCTAAGCTGGGCACATGACCCAGACTGCCAACACACAATAG
>JAAUXT010038838.1_pt1 | contig 16579 bp, 11 predicted proteins | sample 7278171 | NCBI WGS metagenome assembly JAAUXT01 (sample SAMN14350112, study PRJNA611818) | marine sediment metagenome | isolation source: surface marine sediment (1.8m) | place: French Polynesia: Moorea | collected 2018-08 | reverse complement strand
CGCACATTGCCCGGGAGCATCTGGGGATCAGCCATGAGGCATTGGTCCCGCTGCTGGACGCCACGGCGGCTGAACTGAGGGACAACGCCGACATTTTCGACGTGGAGCAGGAAGATCCCGAGCTCGCAGAGTCGATCCTTGAGCACGCAAAGGAGATCCTGCTGGTTCGGACACTGCAAACCATGCGTGAAGCGGATGAGTTGCAGAGAGCCACGGCTTCTCTGGAGTCGCGCACGCGAGAACTGGAGGAGATGAGCAGAAGGGACAGTCTCACCCGCCTCTTCAACCGCGCCCATTTCGATGCGACGCTGGCCGAGGAATTCCGCGAGGCCTCCGGGCGCCAGTGGCCACTTACGCTGGTGCTCATCGACCTGGACCACTTCAAAGCAATCAATGATACCTACGGTCACCAATCCGGCGACGAGGTGCTCATCGGTGCGGCCAGGGTGCTCGAGACGGGCTTCCGAGACAGCGATACCTGCGCGCGCTACGGCGGCGAGGAGTTCGCGGCCATCCTGCCCGGTACCGGTCTTACCGGGGCGCGGGCCGTCTGCGAGCGCCTCTTGCAGGCATTTCGGTCCACTCAGCACCCCATGAGAAGCGGCGAGCATGTCATCGTCACGGCATCCATCGGCGTGGCCAGCCTCGGCGAGCCCGGGGGCTTTGCGGGGATGGACACCCTGATGGCCGCGGCGGACGAGGCCCTGTATGCAGCCAAGCGTGCGGGCAGAAACCAGTTCGTGCTGTACGGGGCCGAGGCGGGTACACCGCCGGCGCGGCAGACGCCGTCCCTGTCTCCCGGCGAACCCCGCCCGGGACCGGCGCCCGATGGGGGCTGATGGCATGCCTCTGCCTTCTCCGGCTTCCGCGTGACCCCATAGCCTCGCGCAACGGCGGCTCGCAACGCCCGAAGACCGCGCCGGCAGCAGTGTGCTCTGTCCGCCCCACGCTTCACGAATCACCAGTCACGCTCCCCCGCCGCGTGAATTTATCACACCGGCGCCTCCGATAATCTCACAGCCTCCGGGCTGTTCCCGCCGGTAAGCTCTCCTCGACGATTCAGAGCGAGGACAGACTCATGAGGTATTCGTTGTCAGACCGTGTATTCAGGCGGGCCATGAACCGACGCGATTTCCTGTGGCTCATGTCGGCCTCCGGAGTGGCCGCCTCCGCGACCCTGGCCGGTTGCGCTGTCGATCCGGTGACCGGCAAGCAAACCTTCGTTCTCATGTCCGAGGAACAGGAAGTTGCGTTGGATCAGCAGCAGGCGCCGTACCAGTTCTCGAACGACTACGGTGAGCTGCAGGACACTCAGGTGAACGGCTATGTCAGTGACCTGGGTCATGAGCTCGCCCGGCTGTCCCACCGGCCCCAGATGCCCTACACGTTTCGCGGCGTGAACTCCACCGCAATCAACGCGTATGCATTCCCGGGCGGAACGATTGCGGTTACCCGCGGCATCCTGGTGGAGATGGACAACGAGGCTGAGCTGGCTGCCCTGCTCGGACACGAGATCGGTCATGTGAACGCGCGCCACCAGGCGGAGCAGGCCGCCAAGACCAAGGTTGCAGAGCTGGCCATGGCGGGTGCCAATGCCTATGTGCGCCAGTCCGAGCACAGTGACTACGCCGGACTGTTCGAGGCCCTGGGGAGCGCGGCCAAGGGTGCCCTGCTGGCGCACTACAGCCGGGACGACGAGCGGGAGGCCGACGAGCTTGGAATGACTTACATGACCCGCGCCGGCCAGAACCCGAACGGCATGACGGGCCTGATGAATATTCTCCGGCAGTCATCGCGGCACAAACCGGGAATGCTCGACCTCATGTTTGCCACCCACCCCATGAGCGACGAGCGCTACCAGACGGCCAAGTCCAGGGCGCGCCAGCGGTACGGCTCCATGCGGACGGCGCCAGACAACCGGGAGCGATACATGGACAAGACGGCGCGCCTGCGACGGATAAAGGGAGCGATCGAAGCTATCCAGAGAGCTGAGGCTGATATGAATCAGTCCAACCTGCGCACTGCGGAGGGACATTTGAAGCAGGCGCTCAGAATCGCTCCGCGCGACTACACGGCCTTGGTGATGATGGCCAAGTGTCAGCTTGCCCAGGAGAAGCCCAGGGCGGCCCAGCGGTATGCGGAACGCGCCAAGCGGGTATATCCGAGCGAGGCTCAGGGCCATCATACGGGCGGACTTGCGAAGCTCATGCAGCGCCAGTTCGACGGAGCCTACCAGGACTTCTCCCAGTATGACGCGATGCTGCCCGGCAATCCCAACACCACCTTCCTCAAGGGGGTTTCCCTGGAAGGCATGCAGAACGTGCCTGGCGCCGCGCAGGAGTACTACAGCTTCCTGCAGAGCAATAGCCAGGGCTGGCAGGCCCAGCATGCCTATCAGCGGCTTGCCAGCTGGGGCTACGTCCGCTGATTGGGTGGTGCAGGTGGGGCCTGGACGAGCACGGTGGGAAACATGCGAGACCTCCACGCATTCGCGCTGCCGGCCTTCGCGGTCTGTCTGTGGCTGGTTGCCGCAGCGGCCGACGAGGCGGGCTGGCAGGCTCATATGGACATGGCGCAGTCGGCTTTCGGGCGCGCCGCCTACGGGGAGGCGGCTCAGGCGCTGCGCCGTGCGGTGCAGGAAGCCGAGGAGCTCGGCGCTGCAACCCCTGAGCTTGCCGAGAGCCTGGATGGCTTGTCCGTCGTGCTCCAGAAACTGGGTCGGTACGATGAGGCGGCGAACGCCTCGGCGCGGGCCCTCGCAATCTATCCGCAAACCCTGGGTCCCCAACATCCCCTGCTGGCCACGGCGCATGCCAATATGGCCGCGCTGCACTTCGCGCGGGGTCGCTACGCCGAGGCGGAGGTCTCGCTCAAGCGTGCGCTGGAGATCAGGAAGGCGGCCTTTGGAGCGGAAGACCCGAGTGTCGCGCGAACGCTCAACAGCCTTGCCGAGCTGTATCGCTTGCTGGGCCGCTACGGCGAAGCACGGGATCTGCTCGAGCAAGCGCTGGCGGTGTTCGAGCAGGCCGGGGATGCGGGTAGGGCCGGCGCAGCCACCAGCCTCAATAACCTGGGCATCCTGGCCTACGTGGAGGGGCGGTACAAGGCAGCCGAGGCCAGATTGTGGCGGGCCCTGGCGCTGCGGGAGGCGGCGCTTGGCAAGGAGCACCCGGATGTTGCCCAGACGCTGCACAATCTGGCCGCGGTCAACGATGCCCTGGCCCGTTATGAGGAGGCCGAACCCCTCTCCGCGCGGGCGCTTGCCATCGACACGAAAATGCTGGGCCCGGAGCACCCCGAGGTTGGCACGGACCTGCTAGGCATCGCCGAAAGGTACCGCGCCCAGGGCCGTTACGCGGAGGCCGAGCCCCGTTATCAGCGGGCAATCGCCATCTTAGAGAAGGCGTTTGGCGCCGACCATCTCAATGTCGCCAAGGCCCTCAACAATCTGGGCCTGCTCTACGAGGCTCAGGGTCGGTATGCCGAGGCGGAGCCCCTGTATCGGCGCTCTCTGGTGATTCGGGAGCGAGCCCTTGGCACCGAGCACGCGGATGTGGCCACCGCGCTCAGCAGCCTTGGCATGCTGTACCAGGCGCAGGGCCGTTACGGCGAGGCCGAGCCTCTTCTGCAGCGGACTCTGGCGCTCGACGAGAAGCTCCTCGGCCCCGAGCACGAGCAGGTGGCGGTGGACCTGAACAACCTGGCGATGCTCCGTCAGCGGCAGGGACGCTGGGAAGAAGCGGAGCGCCGGTACCGGCGCTCGCTGGAGATCCGCGAGCGTGCTCTCGGTGCCACCCACCCTGCCGTAGCGACCGCGCTCAACAATCTCGCCGCGTTGTACGACGCGCAGGGCAGGTCGGCGCAGGCCGAGCCCCTGCTGCGGCGCGCGATCTCTGTCTACGAGCAAGCGCTGGGCACCCGGCACCCGGATGTGGCCAGAGCCCTGAACAACCTGGCGGCCCTCTACGAGGCGCAAGGACAATACCTTGAGGCCGAGCGGCTTTACCGGCGGGCGTTGACCCTCTCGGCGCAGGCGCTCGGCGGCGAGCACCCGGAGGTGGCGAGCAGTGCCGCGAACCTCGCCGGTCTGCAACGCCAGCAAGGCCGCCTGTCGGAGGCTCTGGCGCTTGTACGCCGCAGTAGCGCCATACACCGCGCCAGGACGACTCGAGTGGGCACGCAACGCTCCACGGGGGCGCTCAGCGAACAGCGCAACGTGCGGGCGGCCTTCTTGCGGCATGTGCAGATCATCGCCGACTTGCTGGCGCAGCAGCCCGAGGGTGAAGAGTCCCTGGTGGCCGAGGGTTTCGAGGTCGTGCAGCTGGCGAAGGCCACGGGAACCGCAAACGCCCTGGCGCGCATGACCGCCCGCTTCGCGGCAGGAGACGATGAGCTGGCCGTCATGGTGCGTCGAGCACAGGACCGCAGCGAGCGGTGGCGCACCCTGGACAGAGCGCTGGTCAGGGCAGCGGGGCGGCCGTCTTCCCAGCGGGACCCGGAGCGCGAGGCACGCCTGCGCACCGAGCTGCATTCAGTGGACGCCGAGTTGACCGGCCTACGCGCTTCCCTGGACGCCCGTTTCCCCCGTTACAACGAGCTGGTAAGCGCGGAACCCTTGCCGCAGAGCGAGGCTGCGAGAATGTTGGCGCCGGGTGAAGCACTGGTGACTTATCTGGTCGGCGAGGAGGAGAGCTTTCTATGGGTAGTGCGGCCCGAAATGGCCGGGGTCCGCAAGCTCGGCATCGGCCGCCACGCTCTCGAGCAGGAGGTCGGCCGTCTGCGCCAAGCGCTGCAACGGACGGGCGGCGAAAGGGGCGTGACGCGCCGTAAAGAGCATGGCGCAGGGCTGTTCCGGGCTGCCCATGGTCTGTACTTGAAAGTGCTGGCGCCGGCTGAGCCCCTGCTCGATGGCGTTCAGCATATCCTGGTGGTGCCTGACGGGGCTCTTACCGGTATTCCGCTGGCCGCTTTGGTGAGCGAGCCACCGAAGCTGAATGTGGGGAGCGCCGCTGACCTGGCCGGCGTCGCCTGGCTGGCCAAACGTTACGCATTTACTGTGCTGCCTTCGTCGGCGTCTTTACGGGCCTTGCGCCGCGCCCGCGAGGGTTCGCCTGCGCGCAAGCCGTTCATCGGTTTCGGTGATCCCCTGTTCGCGGGCACCGCCGGCGAGGACGTCGCGCCCGCCCCGACCGCCCTGTTCCGGGGCGGCGGCCTTGCCCTTGTGTCGGAGCTTCGCAAGCTTGCCCGGCTCCCCGAAACCGAGGACGAGCTGCGAGCCATTGCCCGCTCCCTGGGTGCGCAGGATACCGATCTGCATCTGCGCCAGTTCGCCACCGAGGCCCGGGTCAAGTCCATGCCCCTGTCCGCATACAGGATCGTCGCGTTCGCAACACATGGGCTGATGGCGGGCGAATTCAGCGGGCTCGCCGAGCCGGCCCTCGCGCTCACTCCGCCGGACACCGGCACGACCCAGGACGACGGTCTGCTGACGGCGAGCGAGGTGGCAGGCCTTGAGCTCAACGCGGACTGGGTCGTCCTGTCGGCCTGCAACACAGCGGCGGCTGACGGCACCCCGGGGGCTGAGGGACTGTCGGGGCTGGCGAAGGCGTTTATCTATGCCGGCAGCCGGTCGCTGCTGGTCTCCCACTGGGCTGTGGATTCGCAAGCCACCGTTGCCCTGACCACGGGGTTGTTCCGTATCCTCGCAGAGCAGCCCGGCATCGGTCGGGCCGAGGCATTGAGGAGAGCTGGCCTCCTCCTCATGGCCGATCCCCGCTATGCACACCCCGCCTACTGGGCGCCCTTCGTGGTGGTCGGCGAAGGCGGGCCGCCACGGTAGCCACTTGCCCACGGCTGGTGCAGGCTATGGGCCGCATGCTTCAACGGGGTGCAATGACCCGTGTCTTCGGTGCGCTGCAACAATTGGGCGCCCAACGCTAATCTATTGTAAAGGTAATGGTTTTCAGGATCTCCTGGGAGGCGGAGAAAATGGCCCGGTGATTGCTGGGGAATAGCGGGGCAGGTGCTCTGCAACAAGGGGAAGGCCTCATCGTCAAGGGCGCGCCGACCAGGGAAGTGCGGCGTGCAATTGTCGGCTCCCGCCGAGCCAGGGAGGGTGCGGCGGGACTCACCAGCAAAGCGCAGGGAAAATCGCGGACCGGGTCCGACACGTCGACGTCGATCGTTCACTTTCGCGAGCGCAGCGCAGCCTCATACGCCATCTTCGCCCAGCGCTGCATCACCGCCGCTTCATCCAGCGCCTCGTCAGGCGCCAGGTAGTAGGACATGCCCACGAGCCTGCCGCCTTTGGCATACTGGAATTGGGGTAGGCCCCGATGGGTGAATTCCTGCACGGTCGTCGCATCTGCTTTCAGATACAGCCGTTCATCGGCCACCAGACCGATCATCACACCTTCGAAGAAGATGCCGTGCCCGCCGAACATTCGGCGGATAGCCACCGGACCGAATGCCTGAAACGCTTCTTTCAGGTAGTCCACGAACTCACTCGTTGGCTGTTGTACCATCAGCGGTCTAATCGGGAACTCTCCAGTCCGTCCCGTTCTCTCGCCGAACGCTCGCTGTGTTCTTGTGAATCTGGATCGAAAACAGAGCTTTTTCCCAGGAACCGCTCATCGAACCATCCCGATAGAGACGAGAATCACCATCAGGACAAAAACCATCAGCCCAAGAAGCGCTGGCGTATTTCGCTCCGCAAGCTCGCGCACGCTAGCCTTCATGTTTTCTAACTCTTCCTCGTCAAATCCACCGTAACGGCGTACTGTGGTCCCCTTGAACAAAGGCGGGCAACGTATCCCCCGTGCCACCCTCGGTGTAAGCCGCTGCCCGATAAACCGCCCCAGCGCACGTCATCCAACCCTCACCCCTCACGATTCCCTAGTCACTATTCACTACTCACCAGTCACTACTCACTATTCACCAATCACTTCTTCACCGTCACGCTTCCCCCAACTGCGACCGCATCCGCAGTGCATTCTTCACCGCATAACCCCGCTCGTCATTGTCCAGGAACACGTAGACGTCGCGCTTCTCGCGGCTCGCCCAGCGCTTCGCGCGACCTGTCCAGGTGCGTAGCGTCGCGTTTCCGTAGCTGCCGGTATAGGCCTGTTCTCCGGGGCCGTGCAGACGTACGTAAACGAAATCGGCGGTCGTCTTCAACGGCGAGGTGAATGTCTCCAGGTCGTATATGCAGAAGGCAGCGTTGTGGTCTGCAAGCAGGTCATAGACATCATCCGTGTGCCAGCTGTGGTCGCGAAACTCGAACACGTACCGGCGGCCGATGGGAAGCAGTTCCAGGAACTCGCCGAGCCGCTGGGGGTTGGCGTGCCAGTGGGGCGGGAGCTGAAAAAGGACGGGCCCGAGCCGCGGGCCGAACAGTTCCAAGCGCTCCAGGAACTGGTCCAGAGATGCGGCGCAGTTTCGAAGCTTCTTGAGGTGGGTGATCCCACGCGGCGCCTTCACCGCGAAGAGAAAACTCTCCGGTACGTTCGTCACCCATTCCTCGATAGTGGCGGCCTCGGGCAGGCGGTAGAAGCTGTTGTTCACCTCCACCGCCGGGAAGTGTTCGGCATAGAAGCTCAGCCACGCCGTAGGGGGGAGGTCACGGGGGTACAGACGGTTCTTCCAGTGGGGGTAATGCCAGCCTGAGGTGCCTGCGGCGATGCTCCCCGCAGCTTTTTCAGTCATGGGCTAAGGTCCATAGAGCGCGTTTCAGCATGGCGTTCCGTGCAGTGGCGGCGAAGGCCTCAATTCTGTCAGAAATGCGTCGGGACGGGAAACACTGCGGGCTGCAGTGGCTCTCGACGGCGTTTGGGGCAATAATTCCGCCCAGGCGCGAATGCAACTCTCATGAACGGAGGCCTCATGACCAAAAAGCCTGTCGTCAGCGACGATCCCATGTACCGGCTGCTACGGGACGGCGCGATCAAGGAGTTCAATGAGAGAAAGGCCGGCGGGGAGGCGGCAAGGCTTGCTGGATGTGACTTCAGCGGTATGGTGCTGCAGGGGATAGACGCGGACGGCCTGGACCTGAGGGACGGCTTTTTCCACGATACGGACCTCAGGGGGGTCGACCTGCGCAAAGCGAACCTAGAGGGCGCCAGCATCCACGGGGCGAGAATAGCCGGGGTATATTTTCCTGCGGACTTGCCGCCCGATGAGATCGAGCTTTCCCTGGAGCACGGCACGCGCTTGCGATGCCGCCGCTGAGGCTGACAACCCTGCCCGCCCCGGCCGGGGTGGGTCCATATATGCGCGCTAGCGCGGGTCCCGCCGGAACCCCGCAGCCCACCACGCTAACATGGCACATTTCGGTTACGGACCGCTGGCCGTCGGCCGTCGTGGGACCCAGCCCCCCTTAACAGAGATGAAGCTTCAGCGGCGGTTTCCGAACAGGGCGCGCATGACGGTGCGGGCGATCTGACGGCCAATGGTCGAGGCTACGCTGCGTGCGGCGCTCTTGGTCATGGCCTCGACTATGCTCTGACGGCGCCGTCCGCCACGGCCTGCACCTCTTTCGGGTGTATCGTCTCCGCGCCTGAGCGCCTGCTCGGCTTCGGCTCGACGTCGCGCTTCCAGGTGTTCGTGGGCCGATTCACGGTCCAGCAACACGTCGTACTTGCCGAGCACGGGACTGTCGTCCAGCACTCGCTGAATGTCTTTCGCCGCGGCAGGTCCCAGCTGCGACTTGGGCGGCGCGATCAGAGTGCGCTCAACGACGGTGGGCGCGCCTTGCGCATCCAGGGTTGAAACCAGTGCCTCACCGACCATCAGTTCCTGTATGGCCTTGGCGGCATCGAAGCTCGGGTTGGCGCGAAACGTCTCGGCGGCTGAACGCACCGCTTTCTGGTCTTTGGGGGTGAATGCGCGAAGACCGTGCTGGATCCGGTTGCCCAGCTGACCCAGGATGTCTACGGGGATGTCAAGGGGGCTCTGGGTTACCAGGTAGACCCCGACGCCCTTGGAGCGGATCAGGCGGACCACCTGCTCGACCTTATCCACGAGAGCCTTCGGCGCATCGTCCAGGAGCAAATGTGCCTCGTCGAAGAAGAAAACCAGCCTTGGCTTCTCGGGATCACCGATTTCGGGTAGCTGCTCGAACAGGCGCGAGAGGAGCCAGAACAAAAAGCTTGCGTAGAGATTCGGACTCGTGCGAATCAGCCGCTCGGCTCGCAGAATGCTGATATAGCCGTGACCGTTGCGGTCGGTGCGCATCAGGTCGGCGAGTTCCAGCTCGGGCTCACCGAAGAAGGCTTCCGCACCCTGCTGCTCCAGGCCCAGCAGTCGACGCTGGATGGCGCCGACCGACTGTTTGCTGATGTTGCCATAGCGCTGGCGCAATTGCCGCGCGTTGTCCGCCACGTGGTTGAGCATGGCACGGAGATCCTTGAGGTCCAGCAGGGGCAGATCGTCGGCGTCAGAAACGGCAAACGCCACGTTCAATATACCTTCCTGAACCTCGTTCAGGCCGAGCATGCGCGCCAGCAGCAGGGGGCCCATGTCCGCGACGGTTGCCCTGACCGGGTGTCCCTGCTCACCGTAGAGATCCCAGAAGATGACCGGAAAGCCGCGGTAGGCATAGTCATCCAGACCCAGGTTTCGAGCCCGCTCCTCCAGCGTGGATGCGGCCACGCCCGGCGCGCACAGACCCGTCAGATCGCCCTTCACATCGGCCAGGAAGACGGGGACGCCCGCGCGCGAGAAGCCTTCCGTGACCACCCGCAAAGAGACGGTCTTGCCTGTCCCGGTCGCGCCGGCAATCAGGCCGTGACGATTCGCCCGTCGCAGGGTCAGTAACTGGGGCTCAAGTGCTCTTCCGAGAAAAATGCCCGGGTGAGTGGTCATGGACGATCACCTCCGCAGATTTATCACTCCGTCACAGTGGTTTTGCCGGTAGCAAGGGTCGCGGCGCACTTGCTACGCGCCAGGATTCATGGCTCCTGCGCCCCGCCGGTCCTTGAGCTGGCGCAACAAGCTCTCGAAGTCGATCTCCCGATCGCTGGGGATTCTGATCGCCAGATGTTCCTCGTCGGCGTCCAGCGGCTGGCGGCTCCGCAGCTGATGCTCCAGCACCTCCACGCCCGCCTCGGACGCGCCCGTTCCGGCGGCCAGGCGTTTCTGAACACGCTCTCTTAAAACGGCCGGCTCGGCATGAAGTTCCAGAACCAAGCAAGGGACGGCCAGGTCGCCCGCGAGCGCCGCGAAAGGGTCGCGCTGCTCACGGCGCAGGAAGGTGGCGTCGACGATGACCGGATGGCCGGCACGGAGAACCGCGCAGGCCAGGGTCAACAGCCTGTGATAAGTACGCTCGCTCGCCTCAGGCGTATAGATACCCCTGCCGACACCAGCCTCCGCTCTGTCGCCGGGGGTCAAGCCGAAGAGGCGCTTTCGCTCCACGTCCGATCGCAGGCGAACGGCGCCTGCCCGCTCCAGCAGGCGTTGGCTGACAACCGTCTTACCTGAACCGGACAAGCCCCGCATCAGGACCAGAAAGGGACGCGCAGGGCGAGTGTAACCCTCGGCCTGGGTCAGGTGCCGTTGAAATTCTTTCTCGCCTTCGGCTCGGTCCGTGTCAGTCAACTCGGGCTGGTGAAGGCGAATGCAGCTCACCTTGGCTCGAACCATGGCACGGTAGGCCTGGTAGTAACGCAACAGGGCAAGACCAGCGTAGTCGCCGGTGGACTCCAGGTAGCCATTCAGGAATCGCCAGGCATAGTCCGGTCGAGCCCGGTATTCGAGATCGCTGGTCAAGAACGCCACTTCGCTCATGACGTCTATCCAACGCAGGTTGTCGTTGAACTCGATACCGTCGAAGATGAGGATGCGGCCGTGGAGCAGCGCCATGTTGCCCAGGTGCATGTCGCCGTGACATTCTCGGATGAAGCCTTCCGAGCGGCGCTTCTGCATGTGGTCCGAGAGGCGCTTGAAAGTACTGTCGCTCCAGTGCCGAAGTGCATCGAGACGTTTCCTGACACGGGCGTCGTCGACCCTGGAGCGTGTCTGGCGCACGTTGTCGTCGACCGGAGCGTGGACCTGCGCCGGCCGGCCGAAAGTGGTTTGCGGCTGCGCGGGTGGAATTCGCTCATGAAAGCGTGCCACCAGGGAGGCCATGGCGTCCACGTGTTCATTGCGCAGCTGATTCCTGTCCACCAGTCGGTCGAGCAGATCCCGCTGGGGGAACTGGCGCATCTTGACGGCATACTCGATGACTGGCCCGGAGCCGCTCAGGCGAGGGCAATCGTGCGTTCCCCGGATAGGCACCGCCGCCAGATAGATCTCTGGCGCAAGACGCCCGTTCAGGCGAATTTCCTCCTCGCAGAAAAAGCGTCGCTTTGCGAGGGTGCTGAAGTCAAGAAAGCCAAGATTCAGCCCCTTTTTTATCTTGTAGGCGAAAGGGCCAGTCAGCACGACCCAGGAAAGGTGTGTTTCCAGCAGCTCGAGCTTACCCACCTGGTGCGGGTAGGCGGCCGGGTCCAGCAGGGCATGGAGGTCGAGCTGGCGAGACCTTTCGGACACCATGCTGCAGTCAAAACAGCGGCAGCTGGCCGCTTCGGGGAGCGGGCGGGACGAATCTCGAGATGTCGAGCTCTGCGGGCGCGCCGTAGCCCTGCCGGCGGCAGGCGATGCGGAAGCGCTTGCCGATGAGCTTGGCGTATTCCCCCGTGCCGGCCATGCGGGAGCCGAAACGGGAATCGTAAAGTCCTCCCTCACGGGTATCACGCACGCGGTTGAGAACCCGTTGCGCTCTCAAGGGATAGTGAGTCGCCAGCCATTCGTGGAACAGATCCTTGATCTCCAGGGGCAGGCGCAGCAGCACATAGCTCGCGCTGCGACAGCCGGCCTGCCGGCCCTGCTCGAGCACGGTCTCCATCTCGCCATCGTTCAGACAGGGGATCACCGGCGCGAAAAGCAGCGCCAGCGGAATGCCGGCCTCGTGGAGCCTGCGTATGGTCTCCAGGCGCCTGCGCGGGGATGCCGCGCGTGGCTCCATGCGCCGGGCGAGCGTCGAATCCATGGTCGTAATGGACACGCGCACCTCGACCAAATGCTCCCGCGCCATCTCGGTGAGGATGTCCAGGTCCCGCTCCGCAAGGGCCGACTTGGTGGTAATGCCCACTGGATGGTGGCACTCGGCGAGCACCTCCAGTACCCGACGGGTGATGCCCAGCTTTCGCTCGGCAGGCTGATAGGGGTCGGTGTTGGCGCCCAGGGCAACGGTGGCGCAACGGTAGCTGTCCCTGGCCAGCTCTGCCCGCAACAGCTCATGGGCTTCCGGCTTGAACAGGATGCGGCTTTCGAAATCCAGCCCGGGTGACAGGCCGAGGTAAGCGTGGCTCGGACGGGCGTAGCAGTACACGCAGCCGTGCTCGCAGCCGCGATAGGGGTTGATGGAACGGTCAAAGGGGACGTCTGGCGAGTCGTTGTAGCTGATGATGCTGCGGCTGCTGTCGCGTATCAGATGAGTCGGTGGACCCGCGGCGCCGGGTTCCTCGCTGTCCCAGCCATCGTCTGCCGGTTCGCGCTGCCACGCCTCGAAGCGGCCAGTCCGGTTACTGACAGCGCCGCGCCCCTTGCTGGGTGGTAGAGTGCCCGTCATCGGTTGGTTCAGCAGCCGGCGAGTCACCAGGCGCCTGGTGTCAAGGCCTCGGCATGCGGTGTTCCACGCGGCTGGTCACAGGACCCTGTTTCTCCCCATTCTCGCAGCTTTCTAAGTCATGGTCTTTGCGCCCTGGTCCGTCCCGAGTATGAGCACGTCGGCCGGGCGCAGGGCAAAAAGCCCGTTGGTGACCACGCCGGTGATCTGGTTGAGCTCGGTTTCCAGCTTGGAAGGTTCCAAGATCTCCAGGTTGTGCACGTCCAGTATGATGTTGCCGTTATCCGTGACGAAGCCGTCGCGCCAGATGGGGTTGCCGCCCAGTTTGGTTATTCGCCTGGCCACATAACCTCGGGCCATGGGGATGACCTCAACGGGCAGCGGAAACTTGCCCAGTACGTCCACGAGCTTGGACTCGTCCGCGATGCAGACGAATTTACCGGCAACGGCGGCGACAATCTTCTCCCGGGTCAGGGCGCCGCCCCCGCCTTTAATGAGCTGCAGATGTTGCGTGGACTCGTCGGCGCCGTCCACGTACACAGAGATGCCGTCCACGGCATTCAAGTCCAGCACCTGAATGCCGTGCTGCTTGAGCCGCGCTGCCGAAGCTTCCGAGCTGGCTACCGTACCGTCGACCTTGTGCTTTATATCGGCGAGCATGTCGATGAAGTAGTTGGCCGTGCTGCCGGTACCGATGCCGATGACGGTTCCGACTTCCACGTATTCCAGTGCGGCTTTGGCCGCGGCTTGCTTCTTCTCATCCGGGGTCATTGGTCTCTCCTGTACTGGCAAGGTCGAACCCGTCCCGCCTGTTAGGCAAGCGGACCGCCCTGCGTGCTCGCCTTCCCGATGGAATCTCCCTTGCCCGGTCAGGTCGTAGGATGGAACAGATGGGCCGGGCGGTCCCGATAGCGGAGACGCTATCCTTTGGTCCCGCACACCCGCTAGTGATTGCCGTGCCTTGCCTTGATAATCTCGAATTTCCGATTATACGTTTTTGCTTCGTCCGTCCGACAGTGGCCACGAACTACATCAAGAAAATTTTGAAGTCCCGGGTGTACGACGTGGCGCGCGAGACGCCTCTGGACGATGCGCCGCTACTCTCCCGGCGGCTGAATAACCGCATCCTGCTGAAGCGCGAGGATCTGCAGCCGGTGTTCTCTTTCAAACTGCGCGGCGCCTACAACAAGATTTCCGGGCTGGGTGAGGAGGGACGGTCACGCGGCGTGATTGCGGCCTCCGCCGGAAATCACGCCCAGGGCGTGGCCCTGGGCGCACGGAAGCTCGGCGTGCGGGCTCTCATCGTGATGCCCAAGACCACGCCTGATATCAAGATACAGTCGGTGCGCCGGCTGGGTGCCGAGATTGTGCTCCACGGCAGCGCCTATGACGAGGCTTACACGCACGCGCTGGAGCTCGTCAAGCAGGAAGGCATGACCTTCATCCATCCCTATGACGATGTGGACGTGATCGCGGGGCAGGGCACCGTAGCGCTGGAGATCATGCGCCAGCACCGCCACGAACTGCACGCCATTTTCGTCCCCGTCGGCGGTGGTGGCCTTATCGCCGGGGTCGCAGCCTACGTGAAGAGCTTCTGGCCCCAGGTAAAGGTCATCGGCGTCGAGCCGGATGACGCCGCCTGCATGCATGCCGCCCTGGCTGCCGGGGAGCGGGTGGTGCTGGAACAAGTTGGCATATTCGCTGACGGCACCGCGGTTCGCCAGGTTGGCGCCGAGCCTTTCCGCGTAGCCCGAGAGTGCGTGGACGAAGTGGTGTTGGTAAGTGCCGACGAGATCTGTGCCGCCATCAAAGACATCTTCGACGACACCCGCTCCATTGCCGAGCCGGCGGGAGCGCTTTCGGTTGCCGGCCTGAAAAAGTACGTGGGTCGCGAGCGGCTGAGTGGTGCCAGTCTGGTTGCCATCCACAGCGGCGCCAACGTTAACTTCGACCGGCTCAGGCACGTGGCAGAGCGGGCGGACATGGGTGAGCAGCGGGAGGCCCTGCTGGCGGTCACCATTCCCGAGGTGCCAGGCAGCTTCCGGGCCTTCTGCCATGCGCTGGGCCCACGCGCAATCACCGAGTTCAACTACCGGTATGTAAATAGCCGCGAGGCGCATGTGTTCGCGGGGGTGGAGCTTCGTGACGGCGAGGAGGACAGAGGGAGGCTCATCGAGCGGCTTCGCGAGCGGCAATGTCCGGTCATCGACATGTCCGACAACGAGATGGCCAAGCTACATGTCCGCTACATGGTGGGAGGTCATGCCCCGGAAATCAGCAACGAACGGTTGTATCGCTTCGAATTCCCCGAGCGTCCCGGGGCCTTGCTCCATTTCCTGACACGCATGAGCCAAGGCTGGAACATCAGCCTGTTCCACTATCGCAATCACGGGGCGGACTACGGCAGGGTGCTGGTGGGCATGCAGGTTCCCGACGGAGACATGGCCGAGTTCCAGGCTTTTCTCGACGGTCTCGGCTATGCCTACTGGGAGGAAACGGAGAATCCTGCGTACAAGCTTTTCCTGGGCCATACGTCGGTCAGGGACGAGGCCTGAGCAGTGCCTGTTGTTATTGAACGAGGAAAAGGCCAGGCAGCGGAAGGGGGACGCGGGGTCGGCGACCTCTGATGGGGCATGGGCCGATTTTGCTCATGCAGGTGTATGCCCCGTCAACGTCAACGAAGCACTCAAGCGGTCTCTGAGCTAAGTCTCGATTCAGGCCCAGCTACCGTCTTGGCCGGCCGGCGTCGCTGGCGTACGGCCTCCGCTAGCTGTTTGAGCAAAGGGACGCTTTCGTCCCAGCCTAAACATGCATCGGTGATGCTCTGACCATAGGTCAGAGCCCTGCCGGGCACTACGTTCTGCCGACCGGCAACCAGGTGGCTCTCCACCATGACACCGATCACCCGCCTGTCGCCGCGAGTGATCTGTGCCGCCACATCCCGGCCCACGTCCAACTGGCGCTCATGCTTCTTCTGGCTGTTGGCATGACTGAAATCGATCATGAGCCGCGGCAGCAGGCCCGCGGCCTCGAGCTCACTCGCTGCTCGGTCAACGCTTACCGCGTCATAGTTTGGGCTGCGTCCGCCCCGCAGTATGATGTGGCAGTCCTCGTTACCCTTGGTAGTGAAGATTGCCGAGCGTCCCGCCTTGGTCAACGACAGGAAATGATGGGGGCAGGAGGCCGCTCGGATGGCATCCACCGCAATCTGCAAAGTGCCATCGGTGTTGTTCTTAAAGCCGACGGGGCAGGACAGACCCGAGGAGAGCTCACGATGGACCTGGCTCTCAGTGGTGCGGGCGCCGATCGCCACCCAGCTCACAAGATCGGAAACATACTGAGGGGTGATAAGGTCCAGATACTCTGTCGCGGCCGGTACCCCCATGTCGTTGATATCGAGCAGCAGGCTGCGCGCCAGGCAGAGTCCTCGGTTGATCTTGAAGCTGCCGTCCAGCTCGGGGTCGTTGATGAGTCCCTTCCAGCCGATGGTCGTTCGCGGCTTCTCGAAGTAGACGCGCATGACCACTTCCAAATCGTCGAGATGGGCCTCGCGCTCTTCCTTGAGCCGGCCGGCGTATTCCCTCGCCGCTTTGGGATCGTGTACGGAACATGGGCCGATGACTACCAGCAGGCGATCGTCTTCGCCCGTTAGGATGCGGTGTATGGCCCGCCGCGACTTGAATGTGGTTTCGGCTGCTTTTTCAGACAAGGGATAGTCGTCGTGGACCTGGTCGGGCGGCACCACGTCTTGAATCTCCTGGATTCTTAGATCGTCGGTCTTGTACTTGACGGCCATGGCGCAAACTCTTTCAGCAGGACCACTGGTCTCTGGCCTGCGCTTCCGGTCAGGCCAGCAAGCAATGATAACACCGATAACACCAAACGCGCGCTGTCTGCTGGGCTGAACGGCAGGGCAAGATCTCACTACTTTCTGTGTGGGTATTCTCGCTAGCCAGGAGTTGCCGGGGT
>JAAUXT010007219.1_pt1 | contig 16581 bp, 18 predicted proteins | sample 7278171 | NCBI WGS metagenome assembly JAAUXT01 (sample SAMN14350112, study PRJNA611818) | marine sediment metagenome | isolation source: surface marine sediment (1.8m) | place: French Polynesia: Moorea | collected 2018-08 | reverse complement strand
TATCTCAAGGAAAGCTCTAAAATATTTCTCTTGAAATACTTAAAATGTACAAAAATTACCATTTTTATCATTATTTCCCCAAAATCAGGAAAAAAAAAGCACTTCGAGGCCAAAAAAAAGTACAAAAAAGCACATAAAGAAGTGGCTGGTCAAAAAAAAAGCACAAAAAAGCACATGTGCTTTTTAAAGCACTCTGTGCGAGCACTGCACACACACACACACACACACACACACACACACACACAATTGTAATCGCGATACCTAGCACTGCTCTGCGTCCCTGATCCCGTGATCTGGTCGGGTAGTGTCGGTTCCACCACTCGAAGAGGAACCCCATTCAGCTTGAGATACCAGGCAGCGAAGTCCTGGCAGTTCCAGAAGAAGATGAAGTAGCTGCCAAAGTTGTTCATGATCTGCGGTGGGATCAAAAAAGCAAGATGCACATTTGTCAAGCAAAGTGAATTGTTTGAACGCTCGAGAAATTGGATGTAGTTAAATTACTGAGCGTCATTCCACACCAATTGAACAAAAGGTTCAGCTGTTGCCACGCCTCGGTGTCTCTGTGTAAAGCAATTCCTGTTCTGGCCTCGCACAAGAAAGAAAAGTCCCGAAGCCTTCCCACCCTTCTACAAGTTATGACGCTTGTCGCGATATTCTTGACAAAAAAGAAGATAGTTTTCTGAACACTACAAAAGTCCTCTTGATCGAAAAGACATGCTTGGAGGAGCACAAATGCTTCTGTCAGTTGCACTCTGGGAAATGTTTTGGGTGTTGTCAGCCATTTCACTCCACACCAGAGTTTCAGTTCCATTTCGACACGTGAGTCAGTGTGAAGAGCTTTCACAAGGTTGCGAGTGGTATCTATCTTAACACTGAGTGTTTTAGCGACTACGTCAACGCACAATTAATCCACCAGCATTCATTGGACACAAAACCTTTGTTCAGCGTAAGTGCCTGTTACAAACTACGAACTAAAATCAAACGACCAGTTGGTTGTTGTCACCTGAAGTCCGCTGTTTCACAACATTGGCCAACACATCAGCACAAGAACACCAAGATAATTTTTGATACTGAGAGACATTCTCATCAAACGGACTCCAGGTGCCTCAACAATCCGTCACCACTTACCACGACCGTTAGCTCATAAGACTCAACTGGGTTTACGCCTTCACAAGGAGTGCACATGCCTCCCCGCCACCACGTCACGTGTCACGCATACGCGCTTGTCTCACCGTCACGCCACTCAGAATCAGATCCCGGAACGTCGCCTTTACGCTGTACTCCGAATAAAACGTCGTCTTTTTGTCACTCAGAAATTTGTCGTACTTCTCAGGCAACACCTGCAAAAATTCAAGAATTGTTCGTTGGTTGGATGAACTCTGTCAATTCTCTATGGCTCCGTACCATTTACCGGTAGTTTCGTTCGGCGACTGCTCTTGGGTGAACACATACAGTGATCAATGTGGTTGGTGGAACACGTACCGGTGAGAAAGCCAGCACCACTGAGTTGACGTTGCGATGGTTTTCATACACGTGTCTCAAGTAGCTCTCGAAGACGGGAAACTCTCTTCCGCAACAGCTGTGCTTGACGTTGTCTCCCTCTGGTGTGCGATGCTGTTTCAGATGGTGATTGGTGAAATCCGTGAACGAATCGGTCGTCAGATCACACTTCTCTGACGGGCAGGTAAAGGTGCCTGTGGTGACAAGGAATCAATGCAGTGACTCTCACTGAGCAACACAGGCACATTCCACCATGTTCGACCGTGTTCCAAAAAACGCTTGTGATTCCCGAAAACATGGGTCACAGAAACCAAAACAACAGTCTCTGGCTGGTCAGAGGAGAACACGCACCTGCAATGTACGGTCTGTCTTCGTCTTTCAGATCAATTTCTAGCTCGAGTCTGAACGCCACTTTCTCCTTGCCCTTCACTCGGATGATGACCGCTCTGTGGCCCCCGCGACCGAGGTTCCATTTCCGCAATCCCAAGTCAACATGCTGCAAACACATGCCAGTCCACAAAATGAGAAATCACTTCTCTTACACTTCATTCACCTCATTCCTGTTGTTCCGTCTTCAAAACATTTGTTGAGTTGACTACTACCCAAACCACCAGAGAAATCAAGTTCGATGCGAAAAATACACGCAGAGTTCCACGCAGCCAGAGGGCGAAGAAAGAAATGTGAACTTTCTTGTGATTTTGCATGGACCTCCGTGAAACCCCACGAAGAAGCATGCGCCCGTAACTTTCCAACAGCGCCGTCCTGGTTGTGGCGCGTCATTCGCGCACGCAAGTGTAAGATGCACAAATTTCTTTTCGTGATACCTGTGGCGCGGCAGGGTCGATTTTGGCGTCCTTCAGGACTCGCTCGGCCTGTGCGAGCGAGTAATCGAGCGCGTCGCGTCCTCCGAAGCGCGCAGACAACACCTGCTGCTGCCACGCGTCCGTCGACGTCCTGACCAGGAAGGGAACACCAATCAGTGAGGTCTGAGTCCACAAGCTGTCTGGCTTTGGTGACGTTCGTTTTCATGCTTCAAGCGACTTGGAGCACTCCAATTTGCACTTCATCCCAATGGGAAACGGAGTCGAGCTCTGACCTCCCCTTCCTCTGAAACCTGTTTTGTTTGGAGTGACTGCGATGTAGACTGTCTGGACCTTCCGCGAGGACAGCGCGGCCGGTCTGGAGTGACCGCGAATAGAATCTACACCGCGCGGTCGGCGAATAAAGCGCTGGTGGAAAACGAAGTGCAACTTACATGGTAGTCTAGAAGTCGCCGAATTCCCGACTGTAGAAATCTGGAAAGTGTGAAATGTTTTGTGAAATTGTGTCACACTGGCCAACTCTTCAATTCACACACACGCACACGCACACGCACACACGCGCGTCCTCCTGAATTGCTGAATTTGGGGTTGCAGTGGATACGCGTGGTCTGTTTCACCGAACTCGCCCCCCCCCCCCCATCGTGGATATTTTGCATCTTCCTCGCGTTTTACAACACCAGACGCAGTTTCAAGTTGAAATTTTCTTCTGGAAGTCAATGGACCCTCAGGGTCAGTAGATCTACTCAGATGTAGATCTACTCTCTCCAACCCCCCCCCCCAACCCTCCCGAGACCAAGAACAAACCTGTTGCTGCGGCAAACTTGTCGTTTGTTTCCACGCGTTGTTTTCTGACGAACAAAGCCACCGAAATGTTCGACTGACCTTTGCTCGATCTGCTGGTGAGTCGAAACGGGAAGTTAACAAAAGTCAAATCAAGATTTGCGGTTGATTTACTTCCTGGATGCTGATTGTTGTGCTAGATTTTCGACAACCGGAACGTTTTTATTTTTAGATCACAGAAAATCTCCTCTTTCATCGCAAACAAAATTTCGCGCTGAGTTTGCATGCAGACTGCAGTCAGTGTGCCTGCCGTTTGGTGTTTCGAAAGAAACAAATGACAACAGGTATGTATTTTTCAGTCGTTTTATTGTTTCTTGCTTTGTTTTCAATTTTTGTATAAAAACGCTGTGTCGTACAGTTGCCAGCAAACCATCCGGGCCACAAGGACAGTCACGTTCCAACCACAGGGAAGAGAAAACTTTCAGTGCGAACTTCAATTTCAAGAGGTTCTTGGCAGCCGGCCTCGAGGCACAAATCTTTCCCAAACCAAGACAAAACTTCACGACGGACTCTAAAGGGCGGGCAAAGCAAAGTTTGTTGCCAAAGATCTGACATGTGAGGAGCTGTTGCAAGGTGGAAACCGAAGCGTTTCTTGGCAAGATGAAAAGTGCAGTTGACAAAGCACTGCACCAAATGGTCCTCGCAAACCGATTATGACAACGCGTGTGGATATTTCAGTATTTTGACAGGCTCTTTCATTTTTGGGAATATTTGCGATTTTGTGTCACTTCCAACAGCCATCTCGCGCTCGCCTCACGTCCTTGTTGCCGTGTCCGAAATGGTGGTACGAGGGTGGTCCAAGTTCTGGCAACCGTGTCTGTCAATCTGCATGAACATATCAGGTTATGGACTGAGCTTGAACTTTTTGTTGACAAGGCATTTAACCGACTTCCTGCGCAACATGTGATGACACATTATGCAATGTTTGTCAACAGAGACAACTTTAATTGTCAACAATGGAGACACTGTCAGAGCACAAGTTGCACTGCAAACAGGTGTTAGGTCATCAATTGTGCAAAGAGTTTCTCAGTCCATTCCTTCGAAGTATCCTCTGTCGTGGTGGACACAACGTGCCCAGCGCACAGGCCACGAATGCAGGATGCAGTGTTTGAATTCCTGACTGGGAATGTTGCCCATTTCCTGGTCTGCTGCTGCTTCAAGTTCATCCAGATTTCTGAACCTCCTCCCTTTCAGAGACTTCTTCAGGCGATGGTAAAACCAGAAATCATTCGGCGCTAAATCGGGGGAGTAGGGGGGGTGGGGCAAAGTTCTGACACCATTGAAGAGGAGATGGAGGCGAGTAGGGCGTGCAGTGTGTGCACTGGCATTGTCCATGTGCAAGTAGAATCTCTGCCTTGGCCTCTTGGTCCTCATTGCAGTGTACAGCCTGCCCAAAATTTGGACAAACACAAGGGAATTGACAGTTCTGTTGTGCAGATACTCCCGGTGAATGATGCCCTTTGAGTCAAAGAAGCTGATCAACAGGGTCTTACCAACACTGATTTCACGCCTCACAATCTGAGGGGGAGGGTCATCTCTGCCCAGCCATTGACTGGACTGGTTGCGCTGCTCAGGATCGTATAAATATAGCCAAGTTTCGTCCATGGTGACAACTCTTGTGAGGAAAGTTGGGAATCGGTGCAGCAGCCTCAGTAGAGCAACACAGGCTTCAAGTCTTTGCCTCAGGTTTGCAGGAGACAGCAGATGTGGCACAAATTTGGCAGTTTTCCTCACAAGATGCAGATCCTTTCTCAGGATAGTGTGGACTGTTGACTTGGACAGGTTGGTCTGCACAGCCAGGGCACGCACATTGAGACGTTTGTCCGCTGTAACAAGCCTTTTCACTGCAGCAATGTTTGCCCTTGATCTGCCACTCATCACTCTCGCCTCCCTGTGAAGATCCACCAAAACTGTTCTCCCATTGGTGAAGGCTCTGTGCCAATATCTAATCCTGCAGCGGCTGATCTTCACACAAAAGTGTATGTTGATCCTTTGGATCAATTTCGGTGAAAGCTCCTTGCATCTCTTCATGTCGCCAAATTGACAGCAGAAAGGCACATTCCACAGAAGAGTGTCGCCAACAAGGAATTATCTCCTTGACCTCGGCACAGTCTGCTGAGGTCGCACTGCTCAAAAAGTTAGTCAAGATCGCCGATCGACCCCAATTTCAAAGGTGATACCAACATGTAGATCGACAGACACGGTTGCCAGAACTTGGACCACCCTCGTACAACAAAACTCTTCGCTGTGATTTGGTCGATTCGCTGGCGTTGTCTTACGATATCAGGTGACCAGCAGACCCAGGACTCTGATAGAGGGTCCGACCCTGGGGCGGGCCCGACTCAAACATTGAAACTTACTCACAAGAATGAACACTCGCACCGGATGGCAAAAATTTGGGAGAAGAGAAATCTTGTTTTTCTTTGGCGAGTCAAGAGTCGGATTCCTGCCCCACCCCTGAGTCTCCTGGCGCAAAAACAATACACGTTGGACTTGGACACTTCGTACAAAAATAGATGCATCCTATTCACATTTTTACACTCGTATCAAACGGCACTACAGATCCGCAAGTTTCACTTGCCAGCAATTTACATACTTACAAGACTTATTTACACAAATAAAATTAGAAAGCACACAAGTCACTCAAACACAACACTACAATTTGATATCGGCACAGGAATACTTGTGATGAATGAAAATGTGAGTTGTCTCTGCATCATACTCGTACAGGGCTTGCACACACAGACACACGCTAGCACCAGTTCTTTCACACACATCTAAAAACACAAGAGAAACAACTGAAAACAAAACATCCTGCAGAGAAGAATTCCACAAAGTATCATGATGACAACGTGAGCAACCAAGTACTTGTTTGTACGCGCCAAATCTTGACTGGGTAAAATTGACGGGCGATGAGAAAAAGTAATGGTGGGCCAAAGGTGACCCCCTTGAATGCTCTAAAGGAAGGAGTGTACGAGACGCCACGCAGCAGTGAACAGTGTCTGGATGAGCCACTTGTCCCATTCGTCAAGGAAACAGTGCACAAAGCAGACACAGGACAAGAAAGCAGTGAAAATGTAAGTAAAATTCCACTGGCGTTTCTCTTGCTGCCGGTGCAAAAATCTACTGTTTTGGCCGTAGTTTCAACAAAACTTGGTGCGCCACAACAACATTCTACAAACTTGAGTTGAGATCAGTGAGTCGTTGTGGATTAAGTAAAGACATGCCATTACTAAAATGCTTCGACTGGCTTGAGCTTTCTGAGGGAACTCGAAAACAGCTTGCCAAATAGCCGACAGTTAGTTTGACGTTTACAAAACCACGATCAAAACCAGCAGGAAACAATTGTTCTCTGTTTTCCAATCTCAGCACAAGATTTTGAGGGAGTCGACTTGCTATTTTTTTTACGACCTCAGAGCCTCCCGCTCGTCTGAACAACAGCATTTGAGCCAGGTTCTGTGAAGAATCTTCATGAGGAACTGTTTTGTTGGTGGAAACACGTGTTTCCGAATGTAAAACGTCAGAATGATAGTGACTTCGCAGGACACTTGACAGAAGGATATGTACACTTATCAAGTGAGGTGTTCTGTTTTGGCAGGTGTGCACAGTTGCAAAACAATTTTTAGATGGCGCGGGGACTGACACACAAGCAAATTTTCTTGCGAATCTTCACAAATTTCTCAGCTCAAAAAATAGTATTGGTCGACATAGTTTTGGTCGACCTGATCTAAAAACATAATTGTCACAGCTGTGTCAACTTCTTACTGCCTTACCAACAACTTTCTGTGTGATGTTTCAAAAAAAAGCGCACAAACATTACCTAAAATCACACTCATCTCATTCCAATGGAGCTGCGTGGAGAACCGCAGCAAACAGTGTGAGGGCGAGCGCTCAGAAGAATGAATGCACGTGTTGGCTGCAACTTTGGGAGATCTCAACGTTTCCAGTGCCTGCACGTTGTGCTACTGTTTCCAAAGTTCAGCACTGCTGAACTCGCACATAAGACACTTGGTCCGTTACACCACGAGCCTCGTCAAGATCTGTGCTCCAGTTTGAATTGTCCCCCGATTGACAGGGTTCAGCTCTGCAGCAGTATCCTTCCTCAGATGAGTACGTGCCTTTGGGTGACGCCGTCGTCTCTCTTCTGAATCCACTCAAGCAGTCGCTCACCCCACACACTCAATTGAAAAGACGTTTGTATGGCTGACGTAGGCACTGTCTGTGGATGGGTTATACTCTGCGGATGTCCGCGTACTCGGTTGGCTCGTAAACCTGAAAAAGAAAAGGGAATTCAGAACTTTGTTCGTGATGTCGAGTCTTGCCCGTACTTTCGCATCGCAATTGTCCTTGGTCGATGTGGGTTGTACGAGACTGCACAGGGAACAAAAGAGTCTCTTCCTCACCGAACGAGATGACTTCACAAGTTGCCGATTCATAACAGAATCACGAAGCAAGTCACAGACAGGTTCAAACATTTCGTGAGAACTGGCCGATCAAGTTCACCTGGTTTTGCGCGGAAACCATAAAAAACTCCCGAGTGCAAAGTTTGCAACTCTTTTCGCACCAAACTGCAGAGGACAGGAAACAGTTTTGCTTTCGAAACAACTTTGAACATTTTCTGCAGTTGTGACGCGAAAACGCTGTTAGTTGTTTGGCTGTCATTCTTCACGATCATTTTGAGAAAGAAAAGTGTTTTAGCCTGCACCTCAACGAAACAGATGAAACCAGCTTGCGCCTTGATCACGACAAAATAGAATCGGGCTTTGCACTTCAAAATTCATTTCACACAAAGAGCAACTTGAGCGCTGTTCTTGTTCCTGGATGATTGGTTCAACTTATCCAAATCGCGCGCACTTGGTTTGGATCCAACGTACAATGGTTCAAATGCCTGACAATGTCCCCAGGTCAATTTGGTGGAATAACGATGATCAAGTTCGTTTCAATAAATATGTACAGCTAATTTTTGTTCATTGGAAGCGCAGTTGATTCGAAGCACAGTTCTAATTCTGTGGGCCACAGCACCCTGTTGGCAGACTGGACGCAAGATGTGAATCCGCGGGCATTCAGTCGTTTAGCTTACTTGGCAAAAGCCAAAGGAAATTCCGGAATGTCAAACCCAACTTCCATGAAAACTTAGTCCATTGTGTGCAAAGTCGAAAAGAATGACAAACTTCAGTGCCCCGTGCAGATTTTCCCTTGCATCCGTTCTGAGTGCTTAGCAATCTACGGAATTATTCCTCTACTGCTTGGAGGTGATCCAAAACTGGCTCATTTCTTTACCTACTATACGTCTGTATAGATCGATGACTGAAAATACAAAGAGAAGAGCCGGTCACCAAAACTAAAGAGGCGGCAAATTTGTATCCAGAGTCGAGCTTTTCCACAAGTCAAAGAAGACGAAGCAGAAATTTTGCTTCTTTGGTGCAACTTTTCCCCCTTTGACTACAATTTCACCGGAGTCGTGCAGGATTCACTTCAAGGAGCTCAGAGCGACACGTGAACACATTCCAGATTTCCAGGTGGTTTGAGGGCAGCTGCCATTTCTTGCTCGCAATTTGTCTGCGATCAGGAATACGTTGGACAATTCAGTGTTTCTCGCGTTGAACAAAGATATGAGTTTCCAAAAAAGGTAAAAAATCAATCAAACCACGCAACAGGAAAAAGGAAAATGGCTTCGATCTACAATGATGAAGTGTTAGTAGAAGCAACGCGGCAAAACTGGATGAAACTGAACCTTACTCTAACGCTTTTGGGCGACTCTACGCTTGGAGCTGATCAAGTGGTGTGTACAGCTAAAAGTCGGGAAGAACAATATTTATGTGAATTTCACGAAACGACTCCAATAACACGCACTCCATCTTGAAATGTAGCCTGTTGTAGAACCCAACAGATGTGTGTGCATGCTTTGTGAGAGTTGCGACCCCGAGCAAAGTTTGAGAACATTCGCGGTAGGTTTTGTTCTTCGTGCTCACGTTGCAAGAGCCATTCGTCGAAGAAACCGGAGTCTGACTGCTGTTCATTTTTAGGCAAACGTTCGTGTCACCCGAATGAGGCAAGTGAAGGTGTCGTTTGGGGTGCATCTGGAAATCGTACCTGGATGGGTTTTCTGCTTCTCGGCGTGTCGTCGAGCGCTAAGTCTGCGTAGTGCAGGTTGTTGGGCTCGTACGGAGAGTATGGAGGACCACCGTATTGACTATTCTGCAAAGACAAATCACAATCGTAAAAAAAGTGTTTTTTCCTGAGGAAAAGCAAGTTTGTCCCAGTTGCCCTGCGAGACAAAGAAGTGCTTGCGTTTCCTAACGAGCACTTTGCGGGCATAAAATTCCCCGGAACTCGTTCGTGCATGTCTGACAAACTGGCGACATTGGTCACGGAACACACAAAGCGGCGATGAAAGATTTTGAGAAACATTCACAATTGAAATGTTTCGAGTTTATTCGAGAGAGCTGATCAGGACAGAACTTTGTGCATGCAGTGCCATTTGGACCCGCTGAGCAAGCAGCAAACTGCAACAGATCTACAGCCCACTCCAACACGCTCATCACGACACTTCCAACAGGATCTTTCAAAGCATGTCCGTCTCAACCCATTCAAATCTCGTGCTCTGTTCGTGTGTCTTTGCCAAATAGTTGTCATAGTTGGCACATACATCTTGGTGACGAATAACCGGACACTCCCCTGAGGCTTGAGGGCGACGCAACATAAGATGGCGACACGCGAGCTACACAACGTGTTCTTTTGCTCGACCAGGCACTTTCCCAGCCACAGGCATCCTTGATTCCAAGTTTGAACGAGAAAACTGAGTGAATACTTACAGCATATGGATTTGCATAGGGACTGTAAGGCGATGGTGGAGGCTTTTCACTGACGTAAGACAGGTTGTCCACCGGCTTGCTGGGACCTGACCGTATGTGGTCAGTTGGGATAGCATTCATGGGTGGGGCCGCCGCAGGCTTTTCTTTCTCTGAAACAAAACGCAAAGACACAACGTCAAACCTTGCAATCATGGATAGAGTACATGTAAATGTTGCAATTTTTTGAAGCGTACAATTTGGGTGCTTCCAACCACAGCACGGCTCATTCAGAAATCTCTCTTGATGGAGAATGGTCTTTTCCTCTCTCTACAGCAAGAACACGTTGGACGTGAAAACCAGATGAAAACCAGATTTTCACCGAAGCCTGAATATTTTTTCATTGACACCCACCCCTCTTCCTTCAAAGTGATTTTCAAAGTAGAGGTCATCACTGAAGGTCACGTGAAATGTGAAACTTGTAACTTCAAGCGACTGATCGCGAGAGCGCTGTTTCGCGCCGCAGGGCTGCTTCAGATGCGGTTCAAGGTCCCGCTCCCATTCCTAACATATCTCAAATACCACCACAGATTCTTATACACCAACAAAAGCTTTGGGGCTTTGACGAGTAGACTCTACTCGGGCTTGAGTCGGGTCGGGTGTTTGCACTACCCGGAACCTGCGATTTTCAGTTCAGCTTCGGAATATCAAGGTAAATGCACCACTTCAAAAGAAACTGTTGACAAGCAGGCTGTGCATCGGCAGCGTGGGAGCAAAGTCAACCTTTTTTTTAACACTGAAAAGAATTATCAGCATCATATTCTGACCCAGAAAGAATTGGCTGCCTTTCCCCACCCCCCAATTGCACTGAGTATGTGGAAGGTAGAACGGAGTGTGGACTTAAAAAAGATGAATAGGGAGGGAAAACAATCATTCAAATAGTTCTGGGTTGTTGACAGCTTTCAACTGATAGGTTCTGGGAGAGTTCTGCTGATAAACAGTTATTATTTGATGCACACAGACTACCCCGTGGAGGGGGCATACTCTCTGGTGGATCCAGTGAGCCTCAGGGGCCCAACCCCTCACCTTCGATCTTGTTTTCGGTGTCCACCTCCGGTCCTCCTTTTCGGATTTGGGTTCCGGGTCGGGCAGTGCCCTTCGGGCTTCGGGTGGCAATATTTGCCACCCGTGAAAGCCCTACGACAAATGTCCACGTTCACAAAAGGTGTCAACTACTGTCTGCAGTCAAAAAGCGACTGCGTGCCCCTGTTACAACATTGGTAACAACTGGTTCAACATTGGACAGCACTGTCAGATGGATGCGTGCGCAGCTCGTTCTCTGGAGCAGGAACTCATTTTCAGGGATCACAACTGGTGTCAAACCCACAAACGGAAGTTTCTTGGATGCGGAAGGCGACAGGTATTTTATCGGACTGGGAAGGAAGGGAAGAACTGAAAAGGAACAGGCACCTTCTTTGTGTCAGGTCAAAGTTGATCAGCTCCAACTGAATGAATCCTGTCACCTGAATTCGATGAAAGTCAGCGTGTCGCATGGAGAGGGCTTGTACTCACTTTTCTGCGGAGACCTCTTGACGCAGCAGAAGAAGAGCAGCAGCGCGATGATGATGAGCAGCACGATGACGCCGATCACGATGCCCGCGATGGCGCCGCCGCTCAGTCCGCCGCCGTCTGTGGACGAAACCGGAAACGGTTGAATTGGGCCAAACTGGTGTAGATCAGATGTGGCACGGGTGTCGCGGCCGCAGAACCGGAGGTTCGAGAAGTGAATCTGGCCGCAACCACCCAGGACAGGGAGAAATTCCCTGAAGTGGTTGGGCCGTGGTGGTTCTTGCTGAAACGCTGCTGGCTTCAAAGGGCAACTTGCAGAATCTTCCAGGTTTCTGCCAACTTGAACCAAACCACAGCCTTCCGTCGTCCAACAAGACGTCAGAAGCTCTTGATTTTAGTTTCACAGCCTCCACAAACCTGAAGCTTGCAAAACAATTAAAGGTCAAATTAATAATTCATATGCACAGATTATTGAAGTGCGAGGATCACGGAATGTTTTAATCAAACATCTGCTGCAAAATGCCATCTCATGCAAATCAAACCATCACGTACAAACTGAAATGCGTGCAAATCAGCCCACATACGATGGGATTGTCGTCACGTGCGAGAATAATGTGCGCAGTCTACGTGTCACTAATTTCTAGCCCTCGATATGATTGCCAATTATTTTTCAAGCATTTTGATGAAACACGAACGGAATCATGCACAACTCAAAATGTTTCGTGGAACGAAGGGTCTTTTGTGAAAGTTCTGGACACAAGAAGTTGAGTGTTGGCGAAGATAGTGTGTACGTGTTTTCTGCACATCTGTCCAGGCACTGGTGTTGGTGGAAAACGTCCAAGCAAAACAACTCGCGAAGTTCTAACGAGGCAATGTTCGAGGCAACAAGAGACGGAGGCTGAAGAGGGTCAGAAAGGGGAGAGACGCAAGAATCTCATGTTCGCAGGGAACATGGGGAAACACAGTCCTTTGTTCATTCCATTCAAGCAGAGTTCACAAATAAGAAACCGACTGTAAGGCGGCCCGCATCCTTGAAAACGAGTTTCACAAAGCGCCGTTTCTTTTTGATCAGCACCGTCAGCGCCCAACGAGATCGAGAGCAACTTACGAGTATCAAACGTCTCGTTTCCACCACGAAATGAAAGCAACGCATTGTGGGAAAAGTGTTGGCGTCTTGTCGCACCAGTTTCTGAATTCAAGACGTCTTGTTGATCGACACAAGGATTCACCAAGCTTTTGAAAACTGGAAGCCGAAAACCAGAAAAGAGACTGCGAGACTGCTCCAAAGACTTTTCTTCTCGCAGTTCTGGCAAAAGAATCAACCAGAGTAATTCATCGTATTGGAGTCAAGCATTGACGGTTACAGAGTACTTTGCACTTTCAGGCCGCCAAAGGTGGCCACTTAACTAGAACTTCTCGATCCCCGCATTGGGGGGTGTGAACAACCGTACATCAAAAGCGACAAACCAAAGCGTCCACGGATCAACACTTTTTTGTGACTCTTTCCCTCAGGGTGACATCCGACTTCTTTCAACACCCTGCCCCCTGGAAATCGCTCCGGTTCGGTGACAAGATTCAACCAAAGAAGGACCCTTGCTCACAGAACACGTCAAAATGATCACGTTGTTCAGCTTGACAACAGGAGCGCATTGCCAATTGGTTGTCATGGCCCCAAAAATTCTTGGCGTGGACACCGGAAAGGAACATTTTCCTGAGGAACTGTTCCGTGTCTTCAATTCGTACTTGAATTCCAATCTCCCCTCAAACATATCACCTCTCATATTCAGCGTCTGCATAGCAACCCCAGAGTTGCTTTGGCAACGATAACAATTGAATTCACTGCAAAATTACTCGTTCCGTATTCATGAACATATCAGTACTCTCCAAAAACTCCTCAGGCAAATCCGTGAGGACATTTCTCTTGACAAAGTTTCACAGGAGACTCGTCGAGATAAACGAAGAGAAGGCGTTACTTTTGTACGCATACGAGAATGCAAGCATGACGTTATGTGTCATGTTTGTACACCAATAATCAACGTGTGTGTGTTTCTTGGCAATCGTCTAGATCACGTTTGTGTGTATTCATTCTCTGATACCAGAATATCAAAGCACTTCGAAATGAGCATTGTCAATATTCAATGCACACACATTCGTGATTGGGGTGGGACCTTGTCGATCTCGGGGCTCATCCACCACCTGCAAATTGCAACCAGCGGGTTCTTTGGCAAACCGAAAGCTCGTCTGACAACAAGAAATTTCCAGTTCAAATCAGCTTGCCAAACCTGAATTTTTCTTCGTCTCATTAGTTTCTCACACTTGCAAACAGACACCTCGACACTCGAATTCAATTGACTTCACACCTTTCAGTTCAGCTCAAAAAACTGATATCGTCGCGACAAATCCCAATATTTGACCGCAAACATCCTTTGTACACCAAGACCAACACTTATTGTTGGGCCCTGAGCATGAAATCGGACTAGGCAGGTGTCACAGGGAGGTAATTGTGTTTGCCCGTATTATGCGCGTTGTTGATACTAATCACTTCAGTGTGAGTACAGCCACATTTGGTGCGCTGCCTCAGGCACGACAGGGGACAGATACTGAAGACAGAGAGTTGAGACAGAGAGTTGTGACTTCAGAAGATATTTGGTTCGCAGCATCTCCGCTGTGTTGTCAGCGATGCACAGTCCCCCCCCCCCCGCTGGAGACCTTGTGCAGGTGTACTGTCGCGTCACGGAAATCACATGCGATCAGCTGTTGCAGGTAAAGGGGGATTTCCACGCCTTTCAGGAAGGACTGTCATCAATTGGCTTTCCGTATACCTGGTGCTTAATGTGTCTGACACCTGATCATAAAATTCTGACTGAAGTGACCACTAATGGTGTGACGCACCAATGGGAGGTTCACGACCCATCAGTGAGCAGAAGAACAGCCTTCACCAAACTAAAGAGCTCAAACGCGACTGAAGATATCATTAAGTCGATGGCCACCTTCACACAAACCATTAATTACGCTCATGGGTGGGCAAAACTGCAAATATTTGCACGCTGACCCATCAAAGTCTTGAATTTCAAGGAACATTTGACAATAAATGCGCGAACCCCAGGTTGCGCAAGACAAATCCTTGGCTCAAAATTAGAGACTTCTTGGTTCAAATGTTCATGGGTGCTGAAATCGGGGTTGCAAAATCGGTTTCTGAAATCCTGAACGTCTCCAGCGCCAAAATACAAAGAGACGACGAGATTGATGACAAAAGCCTCGCTTGTCATCTTCGCTCTGTTTGTCTGACCGTTACAAGTGGAAATTCGTAAGATGCAACTTCCAAATATCAAAAAGTCAATGGAAGTGCAAAAGATAGATCTGCCGTTGACCCGAATGTGTCTGAAGCGCTACTTTTTCAAATGCAAGGTTGCTCATTTGCAATGCAGTTTCCTCATTGGACCTGTGTTCATTGAAACCACAGGTACATCTGCACAGGTAACAATGCTTTCCATATCGAGGCACTTTTCAGAGAATAAACTTCAAAAGTGTTGTGCACATGTCGGTTGGAACAAACCAACAACTACAATGAGACATCAGCCCACGGATCATTCTCATGCACACTGAAGACTTCATTTTCCAGGGGTGCAAGGATCATCAGCACATGAAATCTTCCACATCATCTTTTTGATTGAATACACAGGCATCACAAGAAACAGTTTCGTATTGAATGAGTCAAGTTTCCCCGATAAAATCGTCGTGAATCTTGCATTTGCAGGGTTGTTTGAGGAAGGTAAGCGGTCGAAAACCCCGACGCAACTCTCCCGTCACCGAAGTCCTCTGAGCTCTCGGGACACACATCTTCACAGATGGTTCCCAAGGGCGACGTTTCATTACAGTCTCCTTTTAATGAAAAAATTGCGGTGACTGCGAACAAACATGCACATGTCTCCCAAGTTCGATGCTTCCGAAAAGCCATTTACAACCAGTGCGGGGCAATAAAATCGAAGAGCGCCATCCAATTGAAACCATTCAGATGCATCCACTACGTGACACAATACAAGGACAATTCAGAGGCAAGTAATTCAGTGCTGAACGCGCAAAAAGGTATCATTATGCCTGGGGCTCTCCCCTTTCCATTTTTATCCCATTATTTCGATAATTTGCCAGTAACAGGCATGCATCTCCCAGGTGATTTCGCGATGTCAAGTCTAGACACACCTGAGTTTCCATGGCAACTAAAATACATGTCTCCGTTGCTCTGTTGAACAGATACATGGACATTCGTCCCCATTGATGCAGATGCCCCGTCAATACTGCTGCCCGCAGGGAACATCTGGATACTCCGATTGGTGAACGAGCAGTACTTGACCCCAAATCTGACGCCCTGCTCTTTGTCATTGATCGTGTTCATTGTCTGTTGTTTCCCCGTGATTCAGCCGTGTTGTGCCACGTCAAAGTGTTCAATTCCACCAGGAAGGGGTCACACAGGCTTTGCTGATCCGTGCAAAGCCCAACTTGAAACCAAAAGGGGAATTTTCACACCAATTCTGCAAAACAATTGAAATTTCACACACATTTTCGTGACTTGGCTCAATTAGTTTGTGCCCATTTTCATAATCATGAAAAACCCATCACAATAAATGTCATAAATAAATGACAGCTCTTCCTGGCCTTCTGGACGTTCCTTGCAGGCGTCTCCCTCACGCAAACAATGCGAAAACCATAAACCAGGTGACTTTGGCAGCACAGAATTCAGTAGGCATAGCACCTTCAGTATTTTGAAGAATCTGTGGTTTTGAACGGAAATGGGCACAGAATTCAATTTTTGTTCGACAACGAGATCGTTTTGAAACTCAAAAATAGCTCCATGGAGCTCGCGGTGATTTGAGGAAATTTCAGTTGCTCTGATTTGGCTCACTCTGATTTGGCTCACTCTGATTTGGCTCACTCTGATTTGGCTTGCTCTGATTTGGGTCGCTTTTTTGTCAAAATTCTTACTTTTTTCACTTAATATTCACAACTTGGGAACTCATTTAGCACATATCCAAATGGAACAAATTTAACCAAATGGAACTTTT
>JAAUXT010050506.1_pt1 | contig 16587 bp, 18 predicted proteins | sample 7278171 | NCBI WGS metagenome assembly JAAUXT01 (sample SAMN14350112, study PRJNA611818) | marine sediment metagenome | isolation source: surface marine sediment (1.8m) | place: French Polynesia: Moorea | collected 2018-08 | reverse complement strand
CCAGTCACCCCGCGCACGCACCGTGAGTGCGTTTTCGTGTGATCCCTCCCGGTTTACGTGTGGTTTATACCCCTCTGGCCCGGCGCGTACAGTTTGTGCTTTTTGCCCCCCCCCCCCCTGATCCCCAGCCCACATAAGAACATTTTCGGGTCAGTGGTTGAGGACCCACTAACACCGCGCGTGCGCACCCGGCGCGACGCTTACCCGCCCTGGTTCTTTACTGGAAGACTCAGCACTGTGGGAACTCGCAGGACTCTGAGACCTCGAGCTGCCCGGTGATAATCGGTCTGCAGCACCTGCGAAGAAACGGACAAGAACACTTTGCTGTGTTGACACGCGCCGAGCCAGTAACATAGCTAGTTTTCTGTCAAATTGTGTGGTAGCCCCCCTCCCTCCCCAAATCAGTCATTGCACAGCGTTTGCGTTCATTTGTGCCCTTACAAGTGAACACCCACACACAACACTCACACCTACACAGTCTTGGGTTCGAGCTCCTTTCTCAATTTCAGGCAGAATCTTGCGGAAAACAGACACCACAGTCTGCTGTGACAAGTACTCCCCTCCAGTGCCAAACTGTCAGGATTTTCCAAGGAAGATGCACGAACGACAGAGCGACACCCGTTCGCTTGATCAACACGAATTCTTCGCTGTTCAGTGCGAAATAAAGCACACGTTGATTCTGACCTGTGTTTAGCGAACAGTGGTGATAGGACGGCGTGCTGCCCCGCGACGAACACAGGCTCTGGCGGTCAGCCGTGGAGCCGGCGCTGGACGAAAGGCCTCGACTTTCAAGCAGTTCCGAGTATTCAAGTCTGAGTGAGAAACGTGGGATGATTGAAACTTCCCTGCAGGCAATTTTTCCACACGAGGATACGAGGGTTGACTAACTTCCACTGGGCCACAAAAATTCGTGATTCTGCGTCAAAATGTCCGAGTGAAGTTCTTCTGCCCTCATGTTTGTGAAGTTGGTTCAATTCTGAGTAGATCTACACGAACTCCAAAACAAGCATTGAAATCTACGCAGCTGACGGCTGCCGCATTCATTACTTTTTTTGTTGAAGAGCAAAACAACTTTCAACATCATCGTTGGCAGACAAAAAGAGAATCGAGATGAGAGATTGAATTTCAAACCTCCCTTTTCCAACTTTTTCTTTCTGATTCGTGAACATTCACATGAAGATTATTGTATCGAGGGCAGAATTCGTGCAGTTTTCTGCGCGTGTTCTTTGTCTTCATTCGTTTCCTTTGCGGAACAACCGCAAGTGACCTTTGCATCCCTGGCGCCTTGAATCAATAATACATTATTGTTTAGGCACACACCTTGCGAGTTCATCTCTGCTGATTACTAGATCGATGAGCTTGGTGGCAGAAGCTTTCCGCAGCAACGACACTGCCCTGCAAGTGCAACAGGCAGAGATCCATACAGAGAACACAGACGTGTAAACACAGCGGCATGAAAGTGTCAGCGCATCAGCTCGTTTGTTGAGACAATACCTGTCGTTTGTCACGTGTTTAGCACTGTGTCCATTGATGCTCAAAATCTGGTCACCTTCCAACAACCTCCCTGCAAGACGAACAAATCAGTCACACGCAGACTCGTCTCAAAGACAAATTCAGAATCGGCTTGAAGCGTCCACGAAATTGTCCATCAAATTGTGAGTTTGTTTTTTGCTCCAGCACGAACACTCGAAAAAACTTCCTCTTTCAACTGAATACTGATTGAATTCAAGACGAAGTTCGTTTTTTCTGAAGCTGTGTGGTGTGGAAATTGCCGGCACACGCAGGAGCAAGACCCTGAGATTCAAAAAGAAGTTTCTCGCACTGTGAGGAAGCGCAACGCGCGGTCTTACCATCTTCAGCAGCTCGGCCCCGAGGCAAGATTCGCTTGATGAAGATTCCAAATCCAGGTTCTCGAGGACTATTTGTGATGCCTCCGACGATTTTGATTCCTGAAAGCAAAACACACACCTTGTCAAGAGGTTGGTCATTTCTGCAGTCACACAAAAAGGCCGTTTCCGTGTGGACGAGCGCGGTCGTTTGACAGAGGTGAAACTTCGATATCCCACAGAGGACTTGAGATGTCGACTTTTGAGGGAGTGCGATCTCCTCTTCGACAACAGACGAGTGAGCTCTCAGACGTGTTTGGCGTCTTACACCAAAGGAACTCTCGAGACAGAAATGACTGCGCCTGTGGGCAACGTGTCTCAGGTGGATCTGAAAGTAAAACTAGCTTCTGTCGAACTGTTCATTCCGGGCCTTGCTCGATATGTTGCAAGCTGGCAACATGGCGTCCAAAGTTCCAACGCTGTGATTCCAACAGAAAAGACAGAAACACAAACACACATACACATACACACACACACACACGAGCTCGAAAGAAAGACACACAAGTCGTGCCAGGCTCTTACCCAGTCCCTTGTTGCAATCGGGAAAGACGACGTTGTGTGTGATTCTGCCGTCGGCCTCCTGTGCCTCCAGACTTCCATTCCGAGAGCACATTCTGAAGTGAGAAAGACGACGAATACTGCGTGATGTGCGCCATAAGGGGAAGCAATCAAGCTGCCAAAAAGTGTTCTCCACCCGAGCTTTGTCAAGGACTCCAGGGAAAGGATTCGGAGGTTTGAGGAAGTCAATCGTATTTTGCAGAATGCAGAATGCACAGCACTCCAAACGAAAAAGAATTTTTTTGAACAGGCTCTGTTGAAACAAAACAAAGAATCGAACAAGAAACAGGTTCATTGGCTCCACACATTTGGAAAACAATAACGTTGAGTACACGCGCGCCTCCTACACTGAAACGCAATTGTGATCGTTCCTCACCAGACACGAGAAAGTTTTTTTCTGCGGACGACATGCATCGAGGTTCTGCAGCCTGCAGTCGATGCGAGCAAAACAAGCAAAGAAGCAAACAAAATCTCAGAGCAACACTTCATGACAGATTAATTTCAAATTCACCTAGCAAAATCTAGCAAAGAGACCAAAGTTTTTCTCGCTGTCTCGAAGCCGAACCGTCTCATTTCAAACTTGACAGGAGCAAAAGACATGCAAGTTTGGCCACACCGAATCAACAAAATTCTGGCAGTTGCGAACTTTTGAACGAAATGTGGAGATCTTTCTTTCTTTCTGAAACACAGTGATCGGACAGAAATGGATGAGAGTCATGGGGCATTTCCAACTGGTCCACTGGGTTTGGCCTCTCGGGCACAATCAGTTTTCCTTGTCGTGAGTCTCTCTGCGAAAGGAAAAGAACACACCGAGTTTGCTCTTTTCCAAAGAACGGCAGAGGACGGTGAAAAACAAGGCGTGGTGTGGTGCACGACACAGAAAATAGACAACGAAACAATGTTCAACAACTCCGTGGATTCATGCAGTTCTTGACATGAAATGTGAGAAGATGAGCGAAATGGTGATTCATGCCGCAGCGTAATTTCATTCCCGCCCCCTACGAGTAATTAATCAGTCAGAACTCTGCGCATCTTATGTAAATACAAAACCCTGCGACGATTTCATCGAGACTGACTCATCTGCATGCTGCTGCTGGAGGGGGGGGACTCAAGGACAGGCAGCTTGGTTATCTGTGAGACGAGACTTAAATTTGATGAACGGTCCAGTGTTGTTCAAAATTAACCCCCCATTTCAGCCCCTGACTCATGCATCTCATGCACCCTGCATGTGCGTCAGAACAGCTGAAATTGTCCAGACATCTCAAATCCAATGTGCCTCTGTTTGGTCAAGACTGTCACGCTCGCGCAAGTTCAAGACTTTTTGCATTGTGTTTTCCGTCGACATGCAGCTGGTTGCTGAAGCGGACTGTAGCCAGTTGTCTGCTGTTTGAGACAAACGCCCTGGACATTTTGAATTAATTGATTTCGGAACCTGATACAAGACACATATTTGAGTCTCAGCAAGGGAACGGCATTTCTTCCGAGACCCCGAGAAAACAATTTCAAGATCAGTGCACAGACTGCAAGTTCCACAGGCGCCAAAGAGACACTCACATTCTGTGATTTCACTCACGCATCTTCAGCTTCGCTGCTCGTTCAGAACTCTCTCTGCTTTGATATTCAACGTCAAAGCTCACCTTCGGTGCCTGTGTGAAGATCTGCATTCCACTCCTCTCTCTACACGTTCCTTCTTCTTTTCCCACACGTTGATCGAATGAATGCAATTTTCGCAGCCCACGCGCGTGCCTCACCAATGTAACCCTGCAGGTTCGACTTTGTGCTGGCGGCTTTTGCCGTTTTGCACGGATCAGAAAACTTGGCAGGAGGCAAAGTTTCACCCCACCTTGCATCTCGGCAGGTTCCCCTTGTTATCGCGTTGGGGGCAAAACTCCGGAAGAAAAGAGCCGTGGCAAGCAAAGGTCAGGTTTCTGGTGGACAGATGTGTGTTTTTTCAGGCAGATGCACGCAGACAACCTCCTGCAGAAATGCTGCATTTTTATTTCCTCACAGAGGAACGAGCAGTCTCACCTTGCACTCACGCAGTAAATGCGTGTTTCACTGCCACAGATTTTCTGTGAGTTCATGTTGGTCAACTTTCTGCTTGTAAACTGCAGCTCGTGGAAATGAAGTCACTTCTGCAACATCTGCGGAACAAGCCCCAAAAATGGTTTCTTGCACGACAAAACGCCACAGAGACGTGGGAATCACACCCGTGGGACTCATTTCTCAGACAATTCCAATGCACACATGCGTTCTCTTGTTTCAGCGAACGGCCCAGAGACACAACAGCAAACGTCTTCTGAGGCGAGCTTCCATCAGAAACGTTGATGTGCGCAGAAAAACCAAAATCACATGAATATGTCTTGTTCTTTTTCATGTTCACGGTGAGAAGTCCTGTTCCCACAAAGGGGGGACATGCAGACCAGGAGAAAAGCACGCGTGCTCAGGCCACCAGTGACCATGCAATGTGTTTGGTGTATTCTTGTGTGGTGAAGACCAATCATGCCATCCACATTTTCTCATTTTTGGCGATATCATCCAATGTCAGAAATGACAAAGGTTTCAGCGAAAGCACTGCATGAACTGGACCCAGATCTAAAGATCTTTAGCACGACTTAACTCTCGTGTTTCAAACCACACCTTGATTGATCGTGGCTCTTCTTCTTTGCCGCAAGTCTCATTCTAACACAGTCCCCCACAGCCCGAGGTTCATATTTTTTGTGCGAAACATGCACAACAAATGAAATTGCAAAAACAAAATGGGAGATCGAACGGGACAACAAAAAACCTGACGAAAAATGGAAACAGGATGACAACGGAAAAAGGGCATTCGATTGCGTCCACTGGAAAGGCAAAAGGCAAAACTTTACTCTTTCCTATTTTCCCTGCCCATCGACAAAAGATGCGTCAGTTGTCAAAATCCAAGTCTATGAACATCGGTTCTCAAAACCTTTCCAGCTTTTGTTCCCCATGTCAAAGCTGAGATGGCCCGTGCCAATCTCGTCTGGTACAAAGGTGTTTTTTGTGACCGCGGCTTTCTGGTGAATTTCATGCAGTTGTACAGGTCCGTCGTGAAACAAACGTGACACTTATTTTGAAACGGTCTTGTTCAGTCAACGCAAGCAATTCTGGCGAGGAAGGGTCTCTTGACCCTCACAAATGAGTGAGGTAAAGGTTCACACACGCGAAGTGAAGTGAGAAGCCTCGAGTGGTGTGATCTGCCAGTCAAACTTCACTTCTAGTGTGTGAACTGACTTCAATAACAGTTGACTTCATTAGTTTCACAAGACTACTGTGTTGAGACTGAAAATTCACAGCACACTTCAAACAATAGAAGCGTGAAAGTAATGAGGTCAACTGTTGTTGAATCATGCAGACTTACCACAAAAGAGCTGCTTGCAGAACACACCAAACATGAATGACACTGGGCATCAACGACTGACAGAACAACGCAGAACAGTGACACTTTCATCCAATTTGTTGAATGCAAGACAGTACCTCGGAGCGGAAAATGTGATGCACTGGATGATCCACACAAATTCTGATGAAACAGCGAAACAACCCGACAATTGGTCATGAAAATTGTCATTCTGAGTTCGATCATACGCATCAATTGCAAATTACAAGACACACCAAATACAAGTGCAAACTGAGAACAACACGCAACAAGTCGCATTCAAACACGAAGCAATTTTTCAAAAGCTCTCAGCTGAATCCGGATCTGAAGCAGCCTTCAGACATACCAGCAGTAAGCGCCCACACACAGCTCCACCCAACAATCAAGCATCAACAAACATTGTGTCACAGAACCATCCACCCAGCACCGTTGCGTTTTGTTTTCGGGACAGATCAGCACGGACTGACGGGTACGAGTCGATCGACGCACGCATTGTTGGGCTGTCTTTCAGAGTGGGATGGGTTTACCGGGGTGAGTTCGTGGCCATTCAGTGTTCCACGACCTCGCCCTGAAGACCAGAATTTTATCGAACCGTGAAGTGTTCAGATCCCTTCTGCTCGGAGTTCCCACTCGAGTACAGTACTCCAGTGGTTTTGACTTGATTTGACGTGGACAGCACAGTTGAATCCAAAAAATACGTTCGTTTGTTTGTTCTGGCAACACTGAAAGGACGACGTTTCTTTTTGGACTCATCATACTCATTCAGGCAGAGTGACACTGCTCAACGTGACTCTTGGATAGATCCACTCCACAAGAAGCCTCAGAATCTGGAGACTCGAACGGAAAACAACCCAAGCCTCATCCCGATTGGGCCCATGTGGGGTCGGATCAAGTGGGGGGTGCCCCCCCCCCCCATCTGGACAGGTGCCCGTCACACCCAAATGTGCAGGATCAGAATGACGAATCGATTCGCCTCCCGTAGTCCGAAGCTAGATATGCACAAGCAACAACACAAGCACTGAAGCACACACGAGGTTTGTTTCATCCCGCAGTTTGACTGGCACATGTAGTGATATCACAAAAACACTGGTTGGTATCTCAGGAGAGACTGTCCCCGAGGGCAGGAACCTCCGTATTTATTATGTACAGTGGTGACATCTGGTGAGCGGTGGTTCTAAATTCACAGCTGGTGTGTCACACCACACTCCTCCCCCACTAGGGGGCACTGTCCTCTACAGTCAATTTTAACCATTCTAAATATTTGTACAATAATTAATTATATATATTAGATAGGGAATAGATGCATAATATCACAATATCACTATTTTGCCAGTAATTACCCAGCATTCCTCCCCCCATGGGGTGATCACGTGACCCTCAAGGTTTTCCTTTTCTAAATATGCCTGCCAACATTCAGACTATCACAGTTGAAGAAGTTGATTTACTCTCATTCTTGAGGCAGAACGTGGCCAGGAAATTGGAAATTGAGGCAGTGAGGCAGGGGCTGCCTAAGATGCACCCCAGGGTTGTTCAGGCAGTGGTCTGCTATTTTAACCTGGGGCCAGCCCCCAACCAAACTTTTGACTGCCTTGTGTGGCGCATCGCACACGGACAGTAGGTAAGTTCTGTGGTTCTCAAGTCACTCCACAACAAACTGATGTGGAGATGCGATCCACTTTCGAGAAATTTTACCTTTACGTCAGCCCAATTTCCCCAACACCTCACATCACTGGTATGACTTCCCATCAACGTGCTCCATATATTCCGCTGTCAAAGCAGAACCCATTCATATTCTTTACTTGACCACACAGAGAAGAAAACAGGAAAAGTTACCTGACATTTTCTGCTTCTGATCCACTATCCTCCATTGCGTAGACTAGTGCTGCCCTCGGTGGCGAAAAGCGACACGACACGAAAAACGTCAAATTCCCAGAGTGCACTGCGCCGAGATGAGAGAGACAGCTTGAGTAACTCTGCTGCAAACTTTCTTGATTTGGAGTAATTTAAGTTGGACTATTGCATCAATATGACGCTGCATGGAAGGAAGAGAAGTGCATGTCTCCGGTGAAATGGTGTGAGGCCATGGAATAGGGAGGAATCTGTGAGATACGGACTGTGGAAGTTTGTCACCAGGCAGCAACACGATCCACTGAAGGCCCAAAACTGGGATCGAACAACTGATCAAAAATGGGTTCTAAACAGATCCCAACTGATAAAGTGAGTATTCTGCTGGTGATATCTTCGAAGCATGTGCAAGGCTCCGTACACACAGTGCTTTTGAAGACGAAAGACCAGTTGTGACCTCCCAAAAACAAGCTTGTTTTCTTGATTCTTTTGTGAAAACGAAATCCAAAATGGCGACGACCTTTCTGTTTTCCTATTCTTTTTGGCACGGCATGCTGACCATGAAAAACAGATACTCTGCAGCAGATATTTCAGTCTGGCAACATCCGATTGTTGGCCAAAGGGCGTGAGTGCCCTGGATACACGGAGTGTTTGCCTGAGTGCCACGGACGCATGCTGTGGACCAGGCTGTGAACTTCGATTTATCATGATTACATCAACAAATTGAGCATTCGCAGCCAGGGTGGATCCAGCTGATGCCAGCCGATTTTGGCTGACGGGACCCGTGTTCTCAACGGGGCTGGATGTCCCAGTGAATCGTGCTAAACATTTGTGTCGTGTAAACACGTGTGATGGGTTCACAGATACGAGATCAAACGTATCGCTCACTTCAAAATGGTACTCGACAGAATTGGACCACAATCAAAAAGTTATCTCCAGTTCATAACGCGACTTTCAATTCTCGGCGATAGTTTGCTCCACTGGTGTAAACTGATCCTGGATGTAAAATCGGTGGATGGGAAATTGCTGACAGTTCAAAGAGGGATTGTTCATTTCAGAGGCCTTGCTGTTTTGGTGAATTGTGTTCAGTTGCCTTTGATTTCCCAAAATCGACAGGGCACATTTGGTTGTCACTGACACCATGTTTGTCAGACAGGCAAGCTTCATTCACACTATGGCTTCACAGCTTGTGTCAGTTTGGCCCAGGCACGCTGGAAAACTGCTTTGGCTTCGTTTTGTGTACTCGTGTCATGCCACATTGCCACCGCAATGAGTTTTGTTCAAAACAACGGAAAATGCATATTTTTGCGCACTGAGATGTGTGTGCAAGTCCCAGCAAGTGGGATCACCAATTGAACTTTGTCGTTGTTCGCCTGAGCTGCTCTTGGAGGAAATGCGACATGTGCCCTTCAATGACGGGGACGGGAATGTCTCCGGGGACCAATGACACTGAAGTGCAGCTCATTTGGTTGAATTGTAGCTGATTCGTGACGTAATGGCAATTACTCGTTCTCCTCACAGTCCCGCAATTTCAATTTTTTGTCCCGTTTTGACAATGAGAAGACAAATTGTTTGATGGTTGCAATGCGCTGTGGTGAAAGACGCGACAATGTTGTCATGAAATGCCAAAAACACTGCACATCCCGTCCATTCCATCAGATAAAGCTCACTTTACTGACCAGTTTTCTCTTTTCTTTTTGCAGATAAACCTGAAGTTGATACTCGTGTCCGGGAAGACCCGAGAATTCCTCTTCTCGCCGAACGAGTCGGCGGCTGATATCACTCAGCATGTGTTCGAGCACTGGCCAGAAGGTAACTGCACTGGACAAGAACTAACGTTGCCTGGGAAACAAATTGTTGGATCAATTTGGATTTTACCCCACACGAACGAACGTCCCCATCCACTGCATTTGAGGCTGCAGTCTAAGAGGCGGCAGTGACTGCCAACGGACTTCCGAGTTGTCTCCAAACTTTTCTGTGTGACTGACCCGAACGTAGCCACGTGTGTCGCACTTCCTTTTCTCGTACATACCGTGTGGTTTGATACATTTCGACAGTGGTAGACCCCACCCCCCCAACAAGAAAGTTACGGTCGTCCATTGTGCCCCCGCCCCCTTAACACACACACGCGCGCACGCGTACAGGATCGGAAACATCCTTTCTTCACATTGGTTTGAGCAGACCAGATCTATGTGCTCTTGTCGGATCTGCAGCTGTGACCGATAGACTTGACAAGTTGTGAGAGACGTACTCGTACATTCGCAATAACATTCCCAATGTCGATTCTCATTCGATCGGTGCTAATTTTTCGAACAAATGCAAAATTTAGTGAACAGTTTTGAAACCTTGTGCAGGTTTGAGACGCTCGTTTGGGGCGTGTGTTGTACGCGCGAGGCATTTGTCGTTTCTGTCAGTCTGCAGAATCACGTCCGGGTGGGGTGTTTCTGTTGTGTAATGGACAGTTTGGTGCCAAAATCTGTCTCAACGTTCGATCTTACCTCGTATTATCGAAGGTCCCAACAGAGATCAGCGAAACACAGAAATCGAAAAGTTTGGCTGCGAGAACGTAGACTTGTTTTTCACCCTCTGAACAGGATTTCTGTGGAACCCAGGTCTGCCCCGGATACTTTATTGATATGCCTCATCTGTCACAGTCGTTGTGTGCAATACCGCACATTTCATTGTGGTGCATGAAGAGACAGAGTAATTGGCCCGGCTCCTGAGCCGATCCACAGCCATGTCAAGTGACAGCCCCAGTGACAGTTGTTGAGCCGGCGATTCGCAGGAAAGAGACAGAGCCGTCCGGATTACCCTCAGCTGCAGAGGAAAACCGTCATCAAGGCCTCTCAAGTTCTCTTCTTTGTGCAACGTGGATGAATACGATACAAGCAATTTTCCTTCTTCGTTTCTTCCGTTTCGTTTTTCTTCTTGTCGTGAAAGCTTCTTGCAGACCGTGTTGTGGGTGTGGCCTGTGGGGAATGCCACTTGGTGAAGCGATTGTGTACATCTCGTGTCAAAACTGCGCGTTCTCACGAGGTTTTTGCAAAACTGCTGGTAGTTTTGCCTTGTACGAGGCGTCCACGATGGAGACATTTCCACGTGCTGTCCTTGCAATAGATTGTCCGGAACAGAAATTTACCTTGTTTGAGGGAGGGACATATGAAAGTGGAAGTTCATCAGCAGTTTGTCAAAAAAATTTAGTCCGAGGTGAATCCGACGAATTTTCATCACTCTTTCTGTTCTCTGACTCGACGCATAATCATTTCAGTGTGCAGTGCAAAAATGTGAACCCATTTGAATAACAGCTGCAGATCACTTGTCCAAAATCTACTGATGAGAATTGAGGGTTGCCCCTGACAACGACGTGGCTTTTGATTTCAGAATGGTCGGAGGAACAGATCGCGCCGACGAGCGGCAGCGTCAACATTCTGCGTCTCATCTACCAGGGACGCTTCCTGCACGGGAACGTCACGCTAGGAGGTCAGTCCGTCTGCGTGTTTTCTACGTAGTTGTGCGAAGTCCCTGGTGCGGTATTGGCATGGGAGGCCAAATGTCCCATGTTCCCCCCCCCCGGCTGCCCGTGTCCCCCCCCCCACCCATCCCCCGTACTGCCAAAAGCTATGAAAGGCAGAGCAGCAGGGGCAGGCCAGTTGGCTAGAGTCTGAAGCTGTCACATCACATGTCACATGCCAATGAGCACAGCAACAATGACTCATCAAGGGACTTAGCACTTCAGGTGCCTCGAGCACTGCTTTTCATCACAGTTTTCAGATGCTGCAGGTGAAAGATACAACAAGGGTCCGCAGTATCAAGTGAAACCGGATACTGAATTTGAACAAAAAAAGTTCGTCGTCACGAAGTTTGCCTGTGCTTGAAGGAGACACGAAGCACACTGACCAACACTTCAGAATTTTGAGTTGACACGAATGAGTTTTGAATCAAGCAAACGTTTTTCGGCCAGTTGCCTGGTGTTTGGCCGGTGTTCCGATCATCTCTCCTGCAGCTTGTCCCCGTGTTGCACTGACGCGTACACACGGACCAGGTCGACGCACCTGGGTCCAGAGTTTGATGGGCCCGTCAGGAGGAAATTGAAATTTGTCTGCGCCATTTACGAACTCGCGCCTGGGAGGCCTTTGCGCACAGGAAATTGTGGGCGCTTCTCCCGAGTGAGCGCATTTGTTGTTGCGTGGTGTCACATCAACTCTTCCTGCTTTTTGTTGCAGCTTTACAATTACCTCTGGGGAAGACGACTGTAATGCACTTAGTGGCTCGGGAAAATCTTCCAGAACCCAACAATCAAGGTGAGGAAAACATTTGGATGACGCACATAAAGCTTGATTTCCGGTCTGATGGTTGTCCGTCTGCTGTGGTCACTGTGGATTCCGAGGGCTGGGGAACCTTCTGCTGAGGCACCACGGGACTGGTAAATAGCCATGACATGTTGGCGTGAAACATTGTGCCGTGCAGGAAGAAATGCCCCTGCATTGCAGAATTTCTGTTCACGCACACTTTCTGGGACGTCTTGCGATGTGGCTGTATGAAAGTGCCATGACTGTGATGTGACGTTACTTGTTTGACGCAAGTCCAAACCATCGCGTAGACCCACCACCAAAACAAATTCCTTTCTTTTGCAGGGCAAATGAAGAAAGACAAGAACGGTGAGAGCGCGTGTAGTAACTGTTGTGCGATTCTCTGAGGGCGCGAGTGTGGTGACTATGCAAGCTGCAGACGTGCTGGTCACTCCCAGCTGCACACGCACGCACGCACCCACCCGGCGTCCCCGTCGCAGATCCCCCGCCATCGTCGCGTCGCGCCGCAGCCGCCGCCACAGCAGCCGCAGCCGCCGCCGTCACACCGCGACACGAAGATGCTGCTCCACAACGGCGCCACTACGGACCCTTCACTTCGCCAGGTGTGTTCCAAACGGACGTCGGCTGGAGAGAAGGACCGGAGACGTTCATCCAGTCTGTTTCCAAAGGCTGGGATCTTGTGTTGGGGACAGTTCGCTCAGGAGTTGCCGCTCTCTTGGATATGTGCGCCACAGCGCCGTTTGGAAAAAAAGAAGATGGCGTTGTGATTCACGTGTTCTTCGGGAGCAGCTAATTTTTGGGCATCATTTTGAGTCGGCGTGACGTCATACTTCGTTAGTATGTGTCCTGTGTACATAAAACGCCTGGCTTCTTGTTCCACCGTCATCTTTCATCGGAGATCATCATCACTCGGTCACACACGTGGCTGGTACCATAGTTCCTCCTCCTCCTGCTCCTCGTCGCCTTTTTGCCAACTCCACCCACATTACTGTTGAGATCCATGCCAGCAAGAAGGGCCATGACTGCAAGATTTGCCTCGCAGCGCACGTTCACAGCGACGCAGCGAGCGAGAGTACGTTCATCACTGCACACACTGTCCACGAAAAGTGAGCACGAGAGAGAAAGAATGCTTCTTCTTCGCCTACACAGTGACCAGGGTACCAAAAAGTCAGTTTCTGCATCATTCGGTTGCGCTTCAGTCCCAGTGTTGTGTGCTGCTGCGGTTGCTGCTGCACATTCCGCGAAAAGGAATAGAAGAACACCAGTGATCCACGGAGTATCAGGTGGTGCTGTTTCGCTTGGATGGTTTTGTGTGTCCACTTCTACCATCGAGGATTTGGAACTGAACGCCACTGGATACAGATCTGTTGCGTAGCAACCGACGGTGAATGCGTTGAAGGAAGCTGTTGACTTCATGCCCTTGGTATCTTGCCTAGATGTCCAGCAGGTTTCACGTGGAAGACAGAATTCAGGACCGGACTGAACTGCGCCGACGCAGCGCAGCGACAGATGGAGGTGTTTTCCTCGGATCCACGTGCGCCTGTAGTGATCAGGGGGACAACTAGAGACAACAAAACAATCCTGTGATCGTCACTGTGTGGGTCAGTAACCGTGGAACGAATGCCTGCTGAGTCCAACTTTTGGAATTTTGAGGACGAAAAAAAAACAAACAAGAAGTATAGTTTTGAATTCGAATTTCTTTTTGATTTATTGCCAGTTTTCTTTGATTCAGGAGCAAAAAAAAAGTCTTCAGTGAATGCACTGTAAAAAATTCTATTTTAATATGGAAATATTTGTCATTGAAGTAAAACAAATACGGAGATTTGTACTGGCTACGATTGCCAAACCAGCCGATCGTTATTTCTTCGCGTCGTGAAGGAGCTTCATTGCATCTGTCACAAAGATCAACTTGTACAATCTTGTTTCTCCACCTTTTCAAAAAGACGGCCAAGAGATGAGCGGTCATCTTTTGCTGCTCAGGCAATGACTTCGAAAACACCCTGACAAGGGGACTAAACTAGTCAATGTTACTTCAGATATGCATGTACTTACTTCGCTGCAGCTCTGTCGCGTTCTCTTTTGGCACAACGGATCCGTATCAAAGCATATTTTTGAGTCATCGGGGGGTTGATAATGTTCGTTCCCAAGTCCTCATGTTTTCACTTTGTAACAATGAGCGAATGAGGTTGCCTGCAGACTTTCTGAAGGGCCATAGAAGACGAATGCTACAGTTTGTGAAGCCACACAAACTCAAAAAAATGTTCGCAGTCACTGTTCCTGTTCACATTTATTTCTTCGTTTTGCTTTGTTTTCTTCCTTTGCGCTGCGTGCGACAGTTGTTACTGTCGCAGAACTGGTGTTTCAAGAAATGTGTCTGGACATTCTTGTCCGATTCAAGAACAAATTTGTTGACCTCCGTTGCCATTTTTGTGCCATTTGTGTTTGTTGACATTGTGCTCTGCCTCATTTCTTTTGTGGCATTTTACGGATATCTCTGGTCTTACTTGATTGAAGTACTTAGGTGTTTTTTGTTTGCAAAAAAAGAATACAAAAGTATCGGTGTATCGGTTACGTTATCCCCCTAACTGGTTGTATTCATTCTCAAAGATCAATTGTTAAGAACTGAGTGGCTTTGAAATGTGCAATTGTTAAAACTATTCACATAAAGGGCGTCGAGACAACTTTTGTCAACATACCTTGGACATACTCGTGCGTACGTACGCTCAACCAAACGGACGGGACCTTTCTCTCAGAAATCCAGTTTTATGCATTATTTTTGTTGTGATTTTATCAAGGCCAAAGTTACATTGAATTGGTGGAAGACGTGTTGTTGAGGTGAGGCGTCCGTTTTCTGCGCCAAATTGAGAGGGTGAAAGCGAGACTTATGGTGTGCGTCCCGGGGGGGGGGGGGGAAGGGGGTCATTGATCCAGCTTTTTGTGAGAGTCGCCTCTGAAGATTATTACCATCCTCCGTTTTGTACGTGTTTTCTGTACAAATCTGTAAATAGCTTCTGTTTGTGTGGACGATGCAGCAGTAGCAACTTGCTTTGTAGCTTCGTGAGAATGCTCTCGAATGACTGCGTAACTTGGTTACCACTCCAGATTATCGAGTTTTTTGGAACATGCAGTGGCGCGCAAGTCGAAGTGAAATTGTTTGTGTTGAGAACACAATATTTTAATTCAGTGAATCGACGCAGCGGGTGCACAAAAATGAAAACAAATGGTTGGCTCGATTGCTTGGGCGTCAACGGGAATTGTTCTCGAACAGAAGCTACAGAAGATTTGATGTACATCTACTTGGGTTCACCTGAACATCTTTCAAGCAAATGACTTCTCATGTGAAAATCCCACATCTTGTCAGGATCCTACATTACCCTTCATCTGTCGTTTCGTTTGTCGTTCTATCAATGGACTTGTTGCAGATTGGTGCGAAGCTCTTTCCGAATTGGACTTGCGACTTGTTTTTGGGAACTTCTGATTTTCAGGTGTGCACACCACAACCCGTGTATAATTGTACAGTTTTTATGGAAGCTATTGAGCGTAGGCTATGAAATTCTGTATATTCAAAAGAAATAAATGGTAGGAACCACAAACACATATTTCTCTTCGTCAGGTTTATTCAGTCAGCTTCCCTTGGACGGATACCACGAACAGCTTTGTAGAGGTTCGAAATAGTTGTTCCAGAACTGGTCTGGGGGTGCTGTTTGGTATTTCATGTTCGTGAGCTGCAGTTCCTCTGCAGAATAATCCTCCAGACGTTTTGTGACCGGATCGTCAGGTTGAGATTCTGTCGTTTGGACGGCAACACTCTGGACAGTTGGCTGCGCTGTGTTCATGAGTCGGTCGTACACCTCGCGAGGGTCGTCCTTGTGCGTCGGGAAGGTCTTCAACCCCTTCGCGAACTCTTCAACCGGGTCCTGAAACCCAAACATGCTCGTTCGTGACGTCTTAGAGAAATTTGCTGACGTCAAGACTACAATACTGCAGTGAATCCATTGTTTTCGTCAAAAAACTACTGAATCCGAAGCCCACCAATGCACCACAAAAGGTTTCATTCGGGAAAATGAATCACTGTTCAGGGCAAAAAAGTCATCTCTCGCCTGCTGACTTTTTCGCACCTGGAACAGTCGTCACTCACAGGCTGCATGCTGAGTTTGTCTTTCAGCAGCTTTTCCGAAACGATCGCCAATTTGCGTTGCAGAAAGGCCCGTTCCGTGACCTCAGCCAACTTCTCTCTGAAATACGAACGCGCACATTTTGTTTTGGCGTTACAAAAATAGATCTGTCCCGCTCGATAACGTCAGCTTAAGTCCTCTGAAAGCTGAAACGCAAGAAAAAAAATAGCTCCATGGAGCTCACGGTGATTTGAGGAAATTCTGATTTCGCTCACTCTGATTTTGCTCCCTCTGATTTCACTCACTCTGATTTCGCTCACTCTGATTTCGCTCACTTTGTTTTGTCAAAAATTCTTACTTTTTCACTTAACATTCACAATTTGGGAACTCATTTAGCACACATGCAAATGGAACAAATTTAACCAAATGGAACTTTTACACGTTGTTTCAGAACAATATCCACATATAACCAAAAT
>JAAUXT010040861.1_pt1 | contig 16588 bp, 28 predicted proteins | sample 7278171 | NCBI WGS metagenome assembly JAAUXT01 (sample SAMN14350112, study PRJNA611818) | marine sediment metagenome | isolation source: surface marine sediment (1.8m) | place: French Polynesia: Moorea | collected 2018-08 | reverse complement strand
CACAGTTGAGCGCATTCTTTGTGTGCAACAAAAGAATTGCGCAAGCCAATTGCTTCTCTACGAGTGGACAAAACATGATGAAGGACACTTTGACTTGAAAGATCCTCGTACATGTTTTCTTTTGCGTTTCAGTTTTGTCTCTTTTGTTGCAAGTTCACAATTTTGATTGTGGCAGCCGTTGGATTTTTTCACCGCTGTCATTCTCAACATTTCAGCTCGTTTTCAAAATCAACATTCGGTCAATCCCAAGGTGCTTTTTCAAGGCATTTCTCAAATCAATTGAATTCTGTTTCCGCAGAAAGAAATGGAGCCTGGAAGATTTCGACATTGGCAAGCCGCTTGGGAAGGGAAAATTTGGCAATGTGTATCTGGCGCGGGAGAAGAGCAGCAAATTCATCGTTGCACTCAAGGTACCAGCAGTCGAGGCGATCTTTGTGTTGATGCGCGTTCGTTCATTGTGGTGGCCAAGGCGCACCAGAACGAACAGTGCAATTAAAACCTTTGTGAGCTGCCAGGTTTCTGGACCTCGTTTCAAAATTCCAGTGGGCATCGGGGTGAAGGCTGCCCATCCCCGATTTACTGGGTTATGGTCGACATGACCCACCAGAGAGGGAGGCTACTGAGAAGTTGTCGGGGGGGGGGGCGAAGAGTTTCGACTGACAGCCACACATATCCACCTCCACCCGAAAAATTGGGACACGACCGGCAGTTTTCTCACGCACTGCTTCTTTCTTGTCCCAGGTGTTGTTCAAGTCACAACTTCAGAAGGCGGGGGTTGAGCACCAGTTGCGTCGCGAAATTGAGATCCAGTCCCATCTCAGGTCAGTATGTCTCTTCATCCAGCTGAACAGGCTTCTGTTCAAATCGCTCAGATGCGTGAAACTGAAGTGGGGTATCTGGCGTTCAGATACGTTTTTGGGGTGCGCATGTCGCACCGCCACGAAATTACACTGCACACTTTGGTACATGCATCTTGGTGCAAAAAAAGTCACGTAAATCTCTGCTTGAATTCGAGGTTTATGTTGTTTGCCTGTCACATTTCAAAATTTTTGTAAACACCTTCCTTGCGATAAAATGTGAAACAGAACGCTCTGCGTGTTCACAGACATCCGCACATCCTGCGGCTCTACGGCTACTTCTATGACGAGAAGCGCGTCTATCTGATCCTGGAGTACGCACCGCGTGGCGAGCTGTACAAGGAGCTGCAAAAGAGCACGCGCTTCAGCGAGCAACGGTCAGCTACGGTCAGTGCCACCCTGTTCAGGTTCTGCTGTCTTCCCACGAAACCAACTGCCACTCGCCGTGTTGACCTTGGACATGATCTTGTTCCAGTTCATCGCCCAGCTGACGGACGCACTGCAGTACTGCCACACCAAGAAAGTGATCCATCGCGACATCAAGCCTGAGAACCTGCTCATGGGGCTGCGCGGAGAGCTGAAAATTGCTGACTTTGGGTGGAGCGTGCACGCTCCTTCCTCCAGGTCAGAGGCAACATTTTGGTGTGGCTCAAGATATCCCTGAAAAACTTCACGCAACTTGCCTGCCAACAAGCCGACTCGAGTGTATTCTGCTGGTCTTTGCCCGACTGTGGTCATTCACTCTTGTCGGAGGATAGCCACGCGGCACCTGCCCTCACTAGTCACTGAGGTGTCCCGTTTGCACGTTGTGGACTCAGTGCCACACTCTGTTCACTTGCCGTACCTCCTGACAGACGCGCGACCCTGTGCGGAACGCTGGACTACCTCCCGCCTGAGATGATCGAGGGGCGGACGCACGACGAGCGCGTAGACCTGTGGAGCCTCGGCGTTCTGTGCTACGAATTCCTTGTGGGGCGACCACCATTCGAGGCGGAGGGACACACCGACACGTACCGCCGTATCACCAAAGTCGATCTCAAATTCCCCGACTACGTCAGCAGCAGCGCGCAGGACGTCATCACAAAGGTACGACTCGTGTGTGCCCTGATTACTTGGAGGCTTGGCGCATGCTCGTAATCGGGTGTGGGGTTGCAGACAGGAACTGGGGGTCCGTGAACATTCATTGGTTGGAAAATTTCACTCTTGTGCTGCAGACGCACCGAACATAGCCCGACTCTATTGATTGCTACTTGCAGTTACTGCGCCACGACCCCGCGCAGCGTATCTCCCTGGCGGAGGTGGCGGTGCACCCGTGGGTGAAGAACAACTGCACCGTTTTGCCCACTCCTGGTGTATCCGCAGCTAAGCCGCACCCAACAAAGCAGGCTGCCAAGAAAGACTAGGAGACGAATGACAGCAAATGGATGAAATGAATAAGTGACTCACTCGTTGACATCCCAGAAAGAAGAAAAGAGAACGGCTGAATCTTTGAACATGCAAGAGATTCGTTGGTTGGTTCACATTTGTGGAGGTTCATTACTGGCACTCGTGTGGCAGGTCTTCGCGGGTACACGTTTGAAACAATAAATTCGCTGACTGCAACCACTGCAGAATTCGCGGTTCTAAACCACTGCAAAAAGGTCGGAGCGAATGGAAACGTGCCATTACACAGTGAGTACGAATGAACGTATTAAAGTGTCGATAAAGTGAAGAAAAGTGCTGCTGCGTGTGGTTGGCGCCGTTGAGACTACTGGTCCGAACCAAATTGCAACTTTTGGCAATCTGCCTGTTTCAGACTCAATTGAATTCGCTGCGCCCTGAGTTCCTTTTGTTCATGAGCGCATGTGTCCGTGAAGAGTGGCACTCTGTGTGAGCGTCAGCTCACTGTTTTTGAGTTCCTTATGTACATACATGTCATAGTTTCTCTGCAAATAAGTATCCGTTTCGTTCTGTTTCATTTCCAATTCTGACAAATTTACAGCCAACGAAGGTTTCTCCCACACAGCTGTGTCCAATTTTATTTTCTCGGGGCCCACCTCAGTGCATTGCGCGGCAGTCGCTGTCGGTGAATAACTCTTGTGCAGACGGGAAGGTGGGAGGGGGGGGGTGAGTTGTTCAAGAGTCTGACAATTGTGAAAGTCCGCCCCACCTTCCTGAAGTGTCTTGGTTTTCACTTGAGCTGCGTGTGCCCAACACTGCGTGTTGCAGTTCGTCAGTTGGTTTGAATTGTTGTCCAAAACGATTTCGACCAACAAATGTCCATTTTATTTGAATTCAAATGTGCGATTCGGTGACGTTTGCAGGTTGGAAGAGTTTGAACTGTTTCACCTCAAATGCGTGGCGTCCAATGACCAGTGAAAACAGCACCCAACAGACTTGTACAGGGACGCCATCCATGACGCGTTCAGTGCGAAACGCGCCTTCAGGTGCGTCATGTTCTGTGATCTATATTGGACAAATAAAGTTGCTAAAATACAGGTTCAACGTCTTTCGGTCGGCATTTATTCGCAGAAGTGATATTTCCTTCAGACTGGAGAAGGGCGAATTTGCGACAAAAAGTGAAAAGCCTGCCTTCCGACAAACCAAGAACATCGTCGGGTGTTTGTCTGTGTCGCACTCGCGAGCAGTTTTTCGGTTCATCGTGCACCAACACAGGAATGTCATCAGTTTCATTCATTTGGCGACCAGCGTCAAAGTCTTGCCCACGAGCCAGCTGAGCGTAAAAGTGGAGCGATGCTTGCAATGGAGTGCGCAAACACTGAGGCCGAAGTGTCGTGAACAGGCGTCAGTCTTGCGTCATCATTCCTGACACCATCTTGTCAAACGACCTGAAACCCAGGCAAAAGCAATGCGTGTGTCACGACCATTTCGCACGACCACGATATTTTGTTGCTGTGTTCTTCTGAACTGAAATCAGAACACCGAATTTTGGATTGTGGATGGCCGACTCACTTGGATTGAATCTTCTCGCCTGGCGTGTAGAACGGATTGCACACCATATCCACGTAGGAGTTGTGAAGGCGTCTAAACATCTAAAATTCGCCACGTATCATCACACATGAGAAATCGACTCGCAAACATGAAACTGCCTTTGCAAAAGTGACAAAGAAAGAACAAATTCACGTTCTCGTTGGACGACCCGATTGACAATTCCGACTCATGCTTACACTTCTGATCTCGTTGTCTCGAAGACTATTGTTGGAAGACTCCACAACGATGACAAATTTTATCTTTGTGTTCGTCACGTAGCCGTAACTGTCCAGGTTGGTCAAAGTCAACTCAAAATAGAACAAGCTCAAATGCGAATTTTCTTCGCAGTTTACCAATTCCCAAAGGACTTGCCAGGCCCTCGTGTGCTTCTCTCAAGCATCGGGCTTTTCCAAAGGATACACTTTGTAGTCCTCGGTGGGGTACAGAAGTCCCAGGTAGAGTTCGCGCACGTCATTTGCACCCTTGCCTCCGCCCACGCTCGAAATCTTCTCCTCGACCACGTCCAAAGATGTATGCACCGTGTAGTAGAATTTCAGCTCGTTCTCCGTCGGCACTGTCCGCACATAGAGAGGGTAGTTCTGAAAAGGGAAAGCCATGTGTACAAAATGATTGTGGCGGTGGTAGTGACAGAGCATTGCTGGATCAGGTTTTGTTTGCAACAACAAACTGAACGTCGGCAAGGGAATACCCCCACTTCAAGATGAACAAAAACATCATAACGAACACGAGCGAGGTAGTATGATGACAAATAATCGGTTATCATTGGTAAGTGTGTCGTCAGCACATTGCTGCCAAAAAGAAACAATTTAAAGCAAATGTTCCAACCTCTTTGGCGATAACAGCTACACACACGGCCATCTTGACTATTAGTAAACTTAAACCAATGCAAAACATTCAACGCGCCAACGAGCACGGATCGTTTTATGGTCAGAAGTATGGACCTGAAATTCAAGCACTATTTCAAATAAAAAGTACGACGAACTCTTTTGTCGACTGAACAAGCTTCCAGCTGTCAGAACTGTAACAACTGTAACATTTTCTTTCATGCGTTTGTATTTGTTTTCATGTTTGTATTTACTGACAGCGGCCAGGAGGGAAATCCTTTCGGACGTCATATTCTCCCGCCATTTTGCCGAAAAGACAACATGTCGAAGCCTTCGGCGGATAAAGAAGCCTTTTACAGGCGACTGCGGAGAATTTACAGCGCGTGGAAGGTGAGTTTCTGTTGTTTCGAATCTGTGTGCATATTTCTGACACAAGATCTTGGCATTTTATGATGCACTTGTGGAGAAATCTTTCTGAAAAACGACACATGTCCATGCCGTTTCGGCATGGCGAAATCGACATTTTGAATCTTGGTCCAGCGCCCGTTCCAAGGTGGATGACAGCATCAAGTCGTGTCACCCAAGGAAGACTTTTGTAGACTCTCTAGAGCTGCGCGCGCTTGTGTACACTTTACACTCACTGACTTGCCGGGGCGCAGAATTTGGCCAATCATGTCAACAACCACGCAACTACAACTAGAATCTGTCTACAATTTGTAGATCTATTTGTGGTCCAAGCATCAACAGTTGATGGACGAATGTTGCGGACTGGCATAATGACAGGATCATCAAACAAGAGGCATGACTTGCCAAACTTGCCTGTGACATCCGCAACAGTGTCTTGAAAGGGCCTGCCTTGAGATTTTCGTATCATTGCTGCCACAGACACGTCAAAAACAAACACAAATCGCAATTGGCGGAAGCACTGGATCTACTGAACGTCGTCCTCGTGCTTTTGGTCCCAGTCAGCACAAGATGACGCTGAACAATTTCGATGTCTTTTTTTTTGGGGGGGGGGGGGGGCTGCACACAATTTGTCTTGGATTGGTTCTGTCCAAGCTTGAAGGCCGTTTCAACGTCGAACTTCAATCTGCTTGGTTTCATTCTGCAGTACCAACTCGTCCTGAAAAAGCCCAAAAAATGAGGTCCAACTTGGAAAATGATTGAGAAACCGGAAAATCTCTTTTTGCCACAAATAAGTGTTCAGTCCATCAAAAAGTGCAGATGTACAAGGATTTGTGCGAAAACAAAAATGTACGGAAAATACCTTGGAAAAAGCCTGGAATTTTGTCAGCGAGTCGCAACTTGCACCTTGTTTATGGGTGAAGGCACGCACAGGTCAAGCAGAGGCTGGCTATTCATTGCAGAAAGCAAGCGAGGATGACGCGCTGGGTAAAGCTGACGTCATCATCATGGCGGCTGGCGTCGACGAGGACGTCGTGTACTCCAAAACCACCTCCCTTCAGGTAAACTCGAACTGGCTGTCAGTCGATTGAATATGACCAAGGGGTCGATTGAAAATCGTAAACAAGCACTGAAATGTTGACACGTTTGAGGCGATTTATTGGGAGTTGAGAAGTGTGGTCCCAACTTGTTCACTCTCACTGTAGACTTGGCTGTTTGGGTACGAGATGGGCGACATAGTGATGGTGCTGTGCGAGAAAGGGGTTCACTTCCTCGCCAGCAAGAAGAAAATCGACTTCATCCGCCAAGTGGAAGACTCTGAGCAGGCGGACGACCTGGTGCCACCCCTCAATTTCAAGCTGCGGGACAAAGTGAGTACGCGTGCGCATGAATGACATGTGGTCATGCCAGCTTTTCAGTCGCGCTTCCCGCGACTGTTGCAATGAGGGTGGATCTGTCGTTGCTGTCCCCCCCCCCTCATAGAAGATGCTGTGTGCCCCCCCCCTACTCACACAACATCCACTCCAAGTTGTTCACTCAGAGTAAATGCTGTGTGAGAAAATTTGAGATGCTGCGTGACCCCCTCCCCCCATCTCGCACAACTTCCACTCCAGAGTTGGACTTGGAACATTTTTTGCTCTTCCAAAAATTTGAAATGCTGCGTGACCCCCCCCCCCTCACACAACATCACTCTTGAGTTGACTTCCAGAGCGCGACTCGATGCCCGTGGCATTCTCGTTTGTGGCAATTCAATTTCAGATTTTCATCGCCTTGAGGTGCTCGAAATGTATTGTTCTTTCAGGCTGACAAAGACAAGTCAAACTTTGAGAAACTGATTGAGGCCATCAAGGAGAGCAAGAAGGTGAGAGCATTGCAATCGCGTCCAACTGTTTTTGCGCCCAGTACGTGCCAATTTATACACACTGAAGCGTGCATTTCTATTCCATTGCACCAAAGGTGTGAAAGACAACGATCAAAGCTTAGCTGTCTGCGTACAAGTGCCAAAGAATGAGGTTTCTGGTTCTGTGCTTCTGTGCAGGGGAAGACGCTGGGCGAATTCGGCAAGGACAAGTTTCCTGGAGACTTCATGGAGGCGTGGCGCGCAGCCGTTGGCGCACAAAAGTTCGAAAGGGTGAGTGCAACATTTATGCGCTGTTCTTGCCAGGACTGGAAGAAGCAAAAAACAATTGTGTTGATGCAAGAAAGCGTTTCTGACAGGTCGACATCAGCGCTCCAATCGCCTACGTCATGGCGCCCAAAGAGGAGTCCGAGATCGGTATTGTGAAGAAGGCAGCGCAAGCGACGCAGGACCTCTTCTCCAAGTTCCTCAAGGAGCAGCTCATGGACATCGTTGACAAGGACAAGGTAAAGCACCCGAGGTGTGACAACCGCGTCGGTGTCGCCCCAGCGTTGTGCCAGCTCAGTTTTATGTCTTTCGGAGTGACCATGGCATGTTTGTCTACAGAAAGTGAAGCACTCGCGGCTGGCGGACCAGGTGGAGGAAGCGCTGCAGAACCGCAAGTACGTGTCTGGGCTCGACTCGTCTCAGCTCGACATGTGCTACCCCGCCATCATCCAGTCCGGGGGCAACTACAACCTCAAGTTCTCCGTCGTCAGGTGAGTCTTGTCCGGGGACTGGGATGCCTGTTCCGATTGTTTGCCGCGATTACCTGTTGTGTTTTCGAGAAACGCACAGCAAGTCTGCGTGACGGTGAGAATCAATCAAAATGTTGTTCAGTCTGAGTTTTGTCTTGTGAGAACGTCCGAACGGCCGCAACAGTTTTGGTGGTGGGTGCGAAAAACCCACGACATCACATTCAATAGATGGAACTTCCGTTCGGGCAGTCACCGCTTTCATTAAATGACTCGTTTCTCACACGCAGCGACAAGAACAACCTTCACTTCGGCGCCATGGTGTGTTGCGTCGGTGTTCGCTACAAGTCGTACTGTTCCAACATTGTGCGCACTTACATGGTGAACCCGACCGAGACCATGAAGGAAAATTACGAGCTGCTACTCAAGATCTTCGATGAACTTTGTGCCACACTCAAACACGGTCAGTCCCCGAGCCAAATTCTTACTGAAGTTCTGATACGTGTCAGCACGTTTCCTTCGAAGTAAAGGACGAAGGAAAGATTGAACACTGATGGACATTGACATGCGCAAAATTTGCTGACAAACCCAAGCATTGATCAGGGCTTCTTGGACCGCGCATTTTACTGCAGTACCAACTGCAGCCTGTTGACTATTGGCCTGTTCAAGGAGTGAAGCTGAGTGAAGTGTACGACCGCGCGGTACAACTCGTGAAAGAGGAGAAGGAGGCGCTGCTAGAAAACCTCACCAAGACGTGCGGCTTCGTCATGGGCATCGAGTTCAAGGAAGGCTCGCTGCTGGTCAACAGCAAAACGGACGTTCCCGCGAAGAAGGGTCAGTGTGTGTGTGTGCGTGTGTGTGTGTGTGTGTGTGGTCGTGTGTGTGCGCGCGCGTGTGTGTGTGTGTTGTGCAATTGAAACTATTGTAACGGCTGCTGGCGGAGTATGGAGAGTGTAGTTGAAGCTGCCAAAAGGGGAATTCTGCGGAGCACAGGCATTGGAACTCGTTTGTGACTTGCCTCGTTTAAAACACAACTGGCCTCACGCAGTTTTCAGTTTTAGATGAATGTTCAATTGTTGTTTGTTGCAGGGATGGTGGTCAACCTGAACGTGGGCTTCGCCGGGCTGCGAAACGAATCTGCGTCGGACAAGGAGAGCAAGACGTACGCGCTTTTTATCGGAGACACCGTCCTTGTGAACGAGGTCAGTTCCACCGTGCTCGCCGGAAAAATCAATCCTGACATCCAGTTCGTCACTACCCGGGTCAGCGCGTGTTCTTCTGTGTGTTGTTCTGATTAAACCGGTTGTTTTCAGGACGACGCGGTGACGCAGCTCACGACCCTCAAGAAGAAAACGAAAAGCGTCGCCATCATCCTCAAGGTACGTACCACCTGCCTTCCGTGTGTGTATGTGGTGTTGGTGGCCAACTGCTGAAGCATCGGCCTAGAAAACAACGTGTTGCGTTCACGAATCGATTCCAGTGTTTTGGGGGATCCAACACCGACAAAATTGTTCTGTGTTTTCGTCTTAGTGTTGTGCAGAAAACCAGAATTGTTCCTGTCGATCATTCAAAATTGTTCTCCCACACGAACGTTTGATTCCCATGAGCAGGTTGAGTCGGAGGTATGTTGTTACGTTGGCATGATTTCTTTTGGAGAGAACGGAGGAATCTGCATATGAACCGAAAACAGTTTTTGCACTGACAAAATGTATTTGAAAAGCACTTCGTTGGGAGGTTGTCATTCACCGAAGGATGTTTTTTGAGTGGGGTGGTGGTTGTGTGAAGACAAAGCTCTGGCAAGTCGCACGATTTGTCATTCATTTTGCATTGTTTATTGCTTGGGGCGGACTCGGGGAGAATGTACTGTTGTGGGTGGGGAATTCTGCAGGCTTGGTTCCTCAGTTTTAATAACCACATGTTGAACTGGATGTCAATCCGGTGTCGCCTGTTGTTGTGTCTTGGCTCTCGCAAGTGGTTTCTTCGAAACCGATCCAGTGACTGGCAAACTTGTCCGCGTGTTGACAGGACGACGATGAGGACGAGGACGACGAGGAAGAAGAGGAGAAACCGGAGGAGCTGGGCCGCGGGCGTCGCACGGGGATGGTGGAGGCGCGCGCCAGGGTCAGTGATGCGATTGGCAATCGTGCGGGTGTGTGAGGAGGATGCGTGTGGTGTCATCAGGGTTTGGTTGCCAAAAGTACTCCGCTGGGTGGTCCGACTGAAGATACATGACTGGGTCGGGTCAGCAGGGTGGTGACGCGGTGACCTTTCCATTGGCCTGTTGGATCCGAATCAAAACAGAAGCAAACAGGGTAGTGGACGACAGATCAATTGCTGAAATTGCTATTCCTTGGCTTTGCAGAAAGTGGAATCTGGGTCAGAAGACAAGCGACTTGAGCACCAGCGCGAACTGCGAGAGAGGATGAACGAGGAAGCGCGACGTCGCATGACGGAGAACCTGCGTGGAGACACTGAGGAGAAGAAGTGAGCTGTGTGCGAGTTGCGTGAGAATGGAGATCAATATTGGTCGGGTGTGCTCTGTGTGTGTGTGAGGAGGGGACTCTCATGAAACAAAACCGCGAGCAAGATGGACCTGCCGACATTACGTGGGAAGGAGTTGCGACTTCATGACGGTGCAGACTGCAATCTGCTTGGGGTGGCTGCGCTGGCCAGGAAAAAGCACCGCTCTCGTGACCTGTCTTTGAAGCTGAACTGCAGTTTTGTGCCGCTTTGTTTTCACCGATGTGATGTTGCAAGAAAACTTGGCTGCAGGGTGAAGAAGTCGAGTGTTTCGTACAAGTCGCAGTCGCAGTTGCCGCACGAACCCGAGATCCGAGAACTCAAGATTTATGTCGGTGAGTTGGTTCTGCTGTCTTCGTCGCTTCGAACCGACTGTCTCCTCATTCTCACATTGCAGCATAATTTCGTTCGACAGGACCTATTTGAAGGGACACGGCAGCACCGTTTTTTAAGCGTGTGGTCGCCCAGAGGGCCGTGTACCACACGCTTAATGTAATCACCATCAGTCTGTATGTCTGTCCGTATGTGTAAAGTGGGTCTTGGGGGGGGGGGTAGGACCCGCTTTTGAAAAAAATGGTCAGTGAACATCACTGATCATTTCTGGCCATTCTTGCCGTTCTTCTGTGCAGCATTTTATGATGATAGAAAAGCTGCAGCACTTCCAGTGCGCACACCTTCTCACGGAGGGAATTATGTGTTGCAGACAAGAAGTACGAGACTGTGATCCTGCCCATCTTTGGCGTCCCAACACCATTTCACATCGCTACTATCAAGGTAACGCTGCTCTCGATGGGCAGGTTCTGCCGCAAGTAAATGTCAGAGTGGCTGGTGTTGTGCAAGCATCAACTTCGAAGACGGGTGAACTTTTTTCAGCAGCGTTGAACTGCAGTGAGTCAGTGCGCGAGAACAAGCCTTTGCAGCGCGGGAACTGTCCATTTGGAGGTGGGAGAGGAATTTGTGCACGTTTCGATGTCCTGACGTAAACGAAACGTTTCTGTATTGCACACAATTGGACGTTTTGCGAGTGAGTGTGCCAACGCACACCGTCTGCCGGGGGTTTCCACAATTTTGGCTGCACATGCACGCGCAGCTGACCAAGTCTGTGGTACACTTCAGAACATAAGTCAGTCGGTGGAAGGCGAGTTCACGTATCTCCGCATCAACTTCTTCACGCCGGGCTCTATGATGGGCCGTGAGACAAACTCTGCCTTCGCCAACCCCGAGGCCACCTTCTGCAAGGAGATGTGAGTACGCCACAGATTGTCGTAACGACCCATGTTGCCTTCACCCTGCTATGTCGTGCATCTCAAATGCTTTTGACAAAACAGGTAGAGCGCTGTGCGTCGAGTGACCAACACCGTTCTTTTCCAGCACGTACCGCAGTTCGAACGCGAAGGAGCCGGGGGAGCTGTCGGCTCCGTCCTCGAACCTCAACACCGCCTTCCGCCTCATCAAGGACGTGCAGAAGAAGTTCAAAACGCGGGAGGCTGAGGAGAAGGAGAAAGAGGTGTGGCCGGGGCGAGTTTGAGGGTGCGACAATCGCAGGGGATGAACACGACTTGTCAAATAACGGTTTTGCATTGTTGTGGCGTATTTGCGTCACACATACGTGGACCTTCCGTGATTGTTGCTTTTCCACGCTTCGCCGTACGTCCGTGTGTCCAAGGCAGTTCTTTTGTGCAGTGCCTTACCCGTCGCAAACTCGGACAAAGGTGTTGGTATTTTGAATTCTGTTTTGCTTTGCAGGGCATAGTGAAACAAGACACGCTTGTGGTGAACCCGAACCGCGGCAACCCGAAGCTCAAGGATCTCTACATCCGCCCAAACATCGTCTCCAAACGCATCTCCGGCTCGCTTGAGGCGCACATGAACGGTGTGTGCTGGGTTGTCGCGTTGAATTCATTCCTTTTTGCCTGTCTTCGGTGTTTCTGTTCTGCTAGGATTCTGTTCTGGAAATTGTTATTGCACCTCTGTCGATTTCGTCTGTTTCTCGGGCCATCGTCGTGGCTTTGCTTTGCAAACACCAAAAACGCGGCTCGTGCTGCCGCTCGGTCAACTCGAGTCGCCCTTCGCAGGTTTCCGTTTCACATCGGTGCGCGGGGACAAGGTGGACATTCTGTACAACAACATCAAGCACGCCTTCTTCCAGCCGTGCGACGGAGAGATGATCATCCTGCTTCATTTCCATCTGAAGGTGACCGTCTCTTTGTGGCGGTTTTCGAGTGCTCCACATTTTTCACCTCATGAGGCGAGCGGGTGAAACTTCTGTTTTCTCTGCATCGCAGCACGCGATCATGTTTGGCAAGAAGAAACACAACGATGTGCAGTTCTACACTGAGGTGGGCGAGATAACGACTGACCTGGGCAAACACCAGCACATGCAGGACCGGGACGACTTGCGCGCTGAACAGGTGGGTTTTGCAGAACGTGCGTGGAAACAATTTGAGACCTGACTTCGGAGAGGTTTGTTCGGAGGTGGGTGCACCTTGTGTTTGGGTGCTTGTGTACTTCGAACTCTGAGCCCCTGCAGAGATTTCAAGCGGGACGAAACAGGCCAGAACCCGACCCGACGGGTCAGGAATCAACAACTCTATGAACCGCGAGCTTAACGTTTCTTTCAGGCGGACAAGGAGATGCGACACAAACTGAAGTCGGCGTTCAAGAGTTTCTGTGACAAGGTGGAGAACCTAACAAAAGGGGACGTGGAGTTCGAGACTCCGCTGCGCGACCTTGGTTTCCACGGCACGCCGTTCCGCTCCATGGTGAAGCTGATGCCGACTCCGGGGGCGCTCGTCAACCTCACCGAGTGGGTGAGTTGCAGGCAACGGTCACACGTGTGAAGACTTCTCTGCGGTGGTGCAGGAAAGGATGCACCCACGAGGTCAACACAGAACATTCACTCTCATGATCGACGCCTATCGCGCACGCGCGCAAAACATGCACGCAAGCGTGGAAGGTCGTGTTGCAGAATCGTTGATTGCAGAGGAATGGTACCGGTACCAAACAAATTTCAACAAAACTTGTGTGTGGTTGTTCACAATTCGCAGTGTCAGCACGTCGGTTTCCGCTCCCGTTCACATTGATATTCACTGCTGCTTGTCTCCGCAGCCTCCGTTCGTCGTGGCGCTGGACGAAATCGAGCTGGTGCACTTTGAGCGCGTGCAGTTCCACCTGAAAAACTTCGACATGGTCTTTGTCTTCAAAGACTACCGCCACAAGGTGTCGATGATCAACGCTGTGCCGATGGAGAAGCTCGACCACGTCAAGGAGTGGCTCGAGTGAGTGGCTAAGTTTGGTGAAAATTTTGAGAAAACTTGAACAACCCCACGCCACCAGAAAACAATTTCGTACCGGTAGGTCACAAACAGCAGACACAACAATGCATCTGTTGTAGCTCGTGCGACATCCGTTACTCGGAGGGAGTGCAGTCGCTCAATTGGGGCAAGATCATGAAGACGATCCTCGATGACCCGGAGGGATTCTTCGACGACGGCGGATGGAAATTCCTCGACCCCGATTCCGAAGTGAGTCCTCCCTTGTGGCACGAATGTTTCACACGTGCAAGTGAAACGCCGAAAGTTTTCATGAACAAGGTGACTGTAACCGAAGGACAATCGGACTTACACGAAGGAAAGTTCGCGCGTATCATTGTACCATTCGTCTGCTTGTGATGACAGGCCAGTGACAATGGCTCCGACGAGGAGTCAGCAGAGTCGGACTACCAGCCGTCAGATATGAGCGAGGACGAGGAAGGCAGCAGCGAGGACTCCGAGGAGAGCAACTGGTCTGCGGAGGAGGAGGACGACGGTGAGACGGGGAAAGGGGTGAACCAGGAAATGGGTGGCAATCCAGAGGGTGACAGAGGTGGCACGGGAGTGACAGCTGGAACGAGGGTGTTGGTGGCAGGTAGTTCAGTGTTTGTTGGTTGACGAGTTGAATTGGTTGGTTTTCCAGAGACGGACGAAGATTTGGGTTCGGGAGAGGAGTCAGGAAAGGATTGGGACGAGCTTGAAGAAGAGGCTCGGCGAGGTTTGTGCTAGCTCGACACACTCACATTCCGCGCGACTTCTACTCGTTTCCTTCACCCACTGGTGCTCACGATCTCATTGAAATATCGCTCATCCTGCTCCAATCCCGGACTTGTGCACTGCAAATCACGGGATCAGGGTGGCGCCTGTTCGTCATCAGGTGCCGCCTCCCCCGCCTCCTGCCTGAAGACCACACTGTAGACTTTGGGGTGACAAAAATGCCATGCTTCTTCACACACACACACACACACACACACACACACACACACAAACACGCTCACGCACACGCAGCACGCCACCTGCAAGGCATCAAGGATTTTGTTCTTCAGGGTCGCCAGTGTTCAGTGCGTTACATTCGTGTTTTGTCTTGTCCCGTGTGGGCGGTATGTTCTTGCTTCGTCGTAATTGTGCTATTTTCTGTGCGCAGCGGACGCGGGCGAGTCGAGTGAAGATGAGCGGCACCACCGCAGCAGTAAGCACAAGTCGCCAAGCAAACACTCCAGGTGAGCAAGCACAGCATTTTCGAATGCTGTCTTAACAGATGTTATTCGCCGCGTTTTTTGGAGCGGAGTGGGACGGGGGGATTTTTCGCGAGACCAAATCTGGGGAACAATTCCCATTTTGTTTCAAAGGTTTTCGCAACACGTGGGTGTCGGATGCCGCCACAGTCTGGGTGTGTTTGTTGGGCGAGCATTCCCAGTTTGTGCGTCGTCCGCGTTTCTATTGGGTGAGAAATCACTTTCTGACGCACAATTCATTGATCTGTTCTCAGCAGCAAGCACAAGCACCGAACGCCGGAGAAAAAGCACCGCAGTCACCACTCGTCGCCCAAGAAACGGAAGCGCGACGATGACCACCGCTCCCCTGCCAAGAAGAAGCACAAATCGCGCCACTAGGGGCAGCTGGTGCAGCGGGGAAGACCAGTCTCACCAGAAAGAGAGCCTGAAATAATGAAAAGGAAGTGATTGAGAAATTTCATTCGGTTTCTTCAGGCAATTTGGAGGAAGTCAAAACACTTCGTCGTATATTGGTACAATGACTCAATGACTTCACTCGTGTGGTGGGCGTTATCGTTACCTTCGGAACCTTCTGCATCTCGGTGTGTGTGTTGTACGAGTATCACAGCCGTGGAAAAGTTTGACGCAGTAAGAGAAATTATGGCGCTCAATCACCGTGTTGCTCTCAGTGTTGTGGTACTTCGAGTTTGGCTTCTTGGTGTCGCGCACTGACTGAATGATGCAAACATCGATGGGACGCTGATGTTTAGTCGCGCGAGCGCGACTTAGTAATCGGTATCCGTCTGTCAGTATGTACGTACACACCTCAGTTTCCATGATGTAGTGACTAGGGGAAGAGGTCACAACATCATGGTAAAGTTGGGCCACCCTCAGAAAGAAAGCTGTGTGACACCCCCCCCCCCTCAGGGTTCCCACTGCACCTGGAAAACCTGGAAACACAGGGCCCGACCTGGAAAACATGGAAAAATAGGGGGTTTTCTGGCAAAAACCTGGAAAAATATTACAAAACCTGTAAAAAAATTTTGACTTCACCCTGAAAAAGCCAAAAAGACTAAACAGAAGAAGTATCTGAAAAAATAATCTAGCTCAAGCAAGAGGTCCCAGATTTTTCTTTGTTTATTTGGGCAAAGGTTGGGGAATTATTGGTTTTTGTCAGAACTTCAAAAATGTACTGTAAAATCCCATGTATAAGACCCCCTTTTAAAGCTAAAAAAAATGAATGCCAAAAAAGGGGGGTGGTCTTATACATGAGGATTGGACTTTTGACATCTTTGATCAACAAAGTTACAAGAAATCATGAGTCAAAAGAAGAAATGAGGAAGTGAAGCATGAAAGGAGAGTGGAATCAGTCAAGGAATCATTAAAATTGAGTTTAAATAACAATAAAATAGAAAAGATTTGCCCAAGAAGAGTACATTTGTAACTTTTAGAGAAAAAGTTGAAACAAAAAACCTTGGAATGATGAAAAGTATTTAGAAAAAATAATTTTGAAGTAAAATTTCCTAGATTTTGATTCAGAAAAACCTAAAATTTACACATATGAATAAATTTTCTAAAAAGGTAATAAAATAACTTTGTACTGTTTTTGTGGCTGATAAAGGGGGGTGGTCTTATATGCGAAGGGACTTACACACAGGATTTTATGGTAGTTCTGATATGAAGAACCTATTTCAAGCTTGAGTATTGAGGATGAAAAAATCTCAAATTTTCGAATCAGAATTGGTCAACTAGATATTTTCCAATTCACAACCAATAAAAGTAGGAGAGATAAAAATTTTATTTTGTATAATTTTGAAAACAAAGCCTTCCCAAAACAAGTAACAATTCAAAAATATATTGTTACTTTTCAAATT
>JAAUXT010135414.1_pt1 | contig 16590 bp, 18 predicted proteins | sample 7278171 | NCBI WGS metagenome assembly JAAUXT01 (sample SAMN14350112, study PRJNA611818) | marine sediment metagenome | isolation source: surface marine sediment (1.8m) | place: French Polynesia: Moorea | collected 2018-08 | reverse complement strand
GTGCCCAGCTTAGGATAGTGGCTCCATCTAGGGTAATGATATGATTGGCTGTGGCTATGCTGTGGCTGTGGCAGTACTTAGGGGGTGGTCATGGTAAATATATATAACACTTATCAACCACCAAGTCCGTGGGATCGCAATCCATCTCGCCAAATCTTGGATCTTTCCTGCATTCAATGCCTGGATCTGTCTCTGAATCCACCCCTGGATCCGCTCGCGACAAGAAGATAGTTTTAAACAAAGCTTCGCATTCCTGGTGAAGAGGAGTTTACGGCCTTAATGGGACGTTGTGTCAATACGTCCCCCTCGAGGAGACGAGTGGTGCGAGGATTGTAAACGGAGCGCGTACTTACACGGGCATACTTGTGGATCGAAACAGGACCAGCGGATCCAGGGAGCGAGAACCAGGGCCCCCGCCCTTTCAGTCCGGCAAAAGTTTGCTACAGGAACCACTTTTCTGTGTTTTTGTCACAGATCCCTCTTGTGGTCATCTACTCCCTGACACTATCCTGGAACCACCCCCACCCTGTGTGCGTGAGGCAAACTTGAAGATCGAGACAGTACCTGTAAAAACGAAGGGCCCTGAGTTCTGTCAGACACTTCAATGCCTTGGTGCAGTCGTCCTTTCCAATCTCGACAAAGCAAGGATATCGCCTGCTGCCAACCTGCAGAAACACCGGAGTTTCACGTGCACTCGTATCAGTCAAATTTCTCAAAACAAATCCCTGTATGGCTGTCCAATTCAATTTATAAACAAGTCCTCAAACACTTGCCGCATCTCTGTGGCGGGTGTTAATGCTGACAAGTGTTCTTGTTTTGTCCACCTGGGGCGACATGCGTCAAACTTGGTGTCATACCACGGGAAGAAATGAGAAACTGAAAAGTAAAAGGATTCTCAATGTTCATTCTGCTGCAGATTGGCAGGTGTAATGATCCTTCTCCACAAGACGCGTCTTAATTTGGAGAAAGGGGTTGTCTCGTTCTGTCAAAAACTCCACTGGGTGTCCAGGAATCAGAATGGCAAATTTGCTTTGTTTCTTTGTGCTGCGCGTGTGATTTTCGCAGCGAATCTCAGATTCTGCGAACTCGATGATATCACCGGTTCCTGTGGGAATTGGCCTCGTTACACGTGTTTCCTGCCCCAGAGAACATGCCCAAATAAGGAGGTGGCTCGTTTCGTCGCGGGGTATGTATTTAACGCTTTCCATACAATTTACAAGAAGCAGACCGCAGGGGAGGAAGCAATAGAGAGACAGAAAAAAGAGTGACTGAGAGAAGAATGAATCAACCGATGCATTACCTTGTGATGATGCCCTCAGATAGCGTGCACTCTCAAACACACACCTCTCACATTCAATGCTTTTCACACCAAAACGGCAAGTGTTCCATTCATGTGCCCTTTGCAAGAATCAGTTCGCACAAATATTTTTCGCAACTGCTGAATGCAGAAAGTTCAGTTTTCTCTGATGTTCCTCCAAACTGTGTGCCAAGAACCAAACCTGAGCGGAACCGAGATAAGCCCACAGCATTTGGTGTGTGACCTGCCACCAAACTAACGTCAAAACACCAGGTGATGCGTCGTGTTCTCAGAGGGCGCGGAATACTGTACAAAAACAGCGAGGCTGAACGCAGTCGAGAGGCTCCTCGACTCCTCAAATCACTCGCACGCGGCCCGCTAATCTCGACGGAATGAATCTTCAGCTCAAGCGCACGTGTTTGGGCTCCGTCGCTTTGGGACGGCACTGAAATCTCTCGAGTATTGATATTACGGGATTGGATCAACACGAAGACTCGATTATTTACCGTCAGTTTGGAGGCCTATTGTTCGGGAGCTTGGGAAAGTTACACAGAGAGTCGCAGTGCAGGGAGCACGAGAAACATCAACATCAAGGGGCGACAGTTCAATTCATAGCGAAACGTCTCTGTGAAACCGTATCTCTCAGCAGAAACTCAGCATGGTGGGCTGCTGTAACTTCGGGCCGTTCAAGAAGAAGCGGACGTACGAGTTCAACAACCCGCCGTACACGGAGAACACGCAAGATGGGGTGTACCACTCCCACAAGCAGAAGCTCGTGCCTGGGGTGGGAGCCTCAGGGGCTGCCGGGGCCGAGGGCGTCAACGGGTCCGTAGCCAGGGAGCACGCGGCGGCGTCCAACCCCGCGTTCCAGGGGGAGGACACGTCATCCCTGGATCTCCACGCAGCAGGAGGAGCCACCGGGATAGATCCGGATGCCGAGTGCCACTCCCTGGACGACGATCACCGTGGCAACGGAGACCACGGCTTCGAGCATGCGCAGTTAGTCGTGGCGTCTTCAGACGCGGAGGAGCCTATCAGGCGCAAGGATTCCAAGAGGTCGTCCAAGAGTTCCAGCTCGAGCAGTTCTTCGTCGAGCAAGAGCAGTAAGAGAGGCTCCATTCACTCGGACACTGTCAATCTGGTGAAGGTTGATCGGGTCCCGACTCCCACTGAGCCGGAGGCAGCGGAAACATTCGAGGAAGAGGCAGTGCACCACGCTGTGGAGATTGTTGAGGAGAACACGCACGACTCGCCCCGAGATGAAGTGTCAGACGCCGTGGAGGAGTCTCCAAGGTTCGTGGAGAACGTTCAAACGGAAACCGAAACCGAGGAGGAAGTCGTCACCCATGCCGACGAAGCTCCACGAGAAGTTGTTGCTGAGATAGTTGAAGACAATTCCAGCCACCACGAAGAGGTAGAAGTTGTTCTGCGAGAAGGCGAGAAAAGCGACAGTGATAGTGACAGGGAGAAAGAACCAGAGAAAGACAAGGACGCTCAGAGAGAAGAAGAGGAGGAAGAAACTGGGGCGGTCGCGTATCCAGGCGACGAAGACACGGAGCCCAAGGCGCAGGCCGTGTCCGTGGTTGTCGTGACAACCGACGTGACCACCATCGTCGCGTCCAGCGGGTCCTTCGAGGAGAAACGCCGCACCCTGACGGAGGAACTCACCATCGACGAGACGGCGAACCTTGAAGAGGAGACGGAGGAAGTGGCGATCGTGAATGAAGAGACGAAGCCAAGAAGGAAGAGCTCCAACTCGTCTTCCTCGTCCTCATCCTCGTCTTCCTCTTCAGACGCGCATTCCTACGTCCTCGAGCACAAGACTGATGACGTCACGATTGAAAACGTCACGATTGATGACGTCGTGAATGAGACGCAGCAGCAGGAGGAGAAGGACGCCGCGTCGGACGCCGGCTCCGAGGCGTCGGGCGGGATCGAGGCGCCGCCGGGGTTCGAGGACGACGCCGAGGAAGCGTCCGGCAGGGTGCGGGAACTGAGCGACGGATCCTACACCGTGAACGAGGAGATCACGGTGCACGCGCACGGCGATCTGCCTGAGTGAGTGAGAAACAGATGAGAGAGAAGAGAACCACAGAACACAGAGACAGATATCTTGGCGAATGCTTGACGGAGAAACAGTATTCTTGCGGTGGTGAACAGACAGTCCCAGTCAAAGAACGTTCGAGCGGAGAAAGACTTCATTTCACAAAGGCTTTTTCGTACGATAAACTCGCACAATGCCATCACCAGGCGTTATCTACAGCATCTCGTCTCGAGCTACGTGAGGGCGAACGTCCTGTGAGAGCGTCTCGTGTCAGCGGTGAGCTCAGTGACATCTCCTCAACGGATACGTCCACCAATTCAACCAGCTCATTGCGTGGGACTCAGTGTGGTTCGCGTTGCGGACCTAAGAATTCCAGAGTTTGATCCAGGTGCGGGGAACCGCCTGGGGCTCCCTGTTGCCCCCAAGTTTTATTTCCGCTTTGCACGCAAACGTTTTCAAACTTGAACCCCCCACCGGGTCAGACTCCTGACCCCATCCTAGGTCCACCCCTGACAATTTACTGGTGCTGTGGAGCAGAGCAGAACTTTCTTAGAACTTGTGTTGGAATCACCCGTGAGTTGCAACAACTTTTTGTTTGCAAAAAATGGCCAAAATCATTCACCATGCAGAAACGCATTCGGCCCCAATTTTCTGTGGCCTTGATGTGCGTCGAACATGTCAGCAGCAGGAGTGGATCCAAGACGTGTTGTCGACAAAGGCCCCGTCCAGGGGTCGAGCCCAACAAGATTGAAATGCCACACGCGATAACGAAACAACTCATGCCGGAAGGTGCGTTTCCGTTTGGTGCTGGGAAAAGCCTGGGACTGCGCAGGGCAAACGAAATTGGAAGAGTGGGTGTTCAGGCGACCATACGCATGGATCCACACCTTTATGGACAGAAAAAGGGTTTTCAGCAACGAAGTGGCATCAGTGACTGTTTCAGTGAATCATGTCAGCGTCTGTGTTATAAAAAAGCACCGGTAATGGCCATTTGTGTGGAAACACATCATTATCAGGGTCTACCTGTGTGAATCAGAGGCGGAACGAGCGTCAGTGGGAGGCGAGCGAGTCAAGGCTATTGGGGTGATGGACGACGGGGGGGGGGGTGCACGGAACACGGGAGGGACGTTCACTTTGTAATCATTAAGCCCAACAAAACAAAATTTGGATGCTTGTCAAAATTTCCCAGACGAACCGGATGGAAAAGACGTGTGCGTCCCAAAAGAAAACGGGCTGTTATTTTCAATTTGAACTTTTCTGAACTGGTGTATGAAGCAGATGTGCAAGATTTCTGCTGTTCCACTCGGTTCCCTTTTTTACTTTTGCTGCATTGCACGTCCCGAATTTTGCCGAACATGTCGTCCAACGTGCGACGATTGCGATGTGTGCGGGAATAGTCGTCAACTCATTGAAACTGCTACTCGCGTGTAAAACATGCACAAAACATGTACAATAAATATTGTATCGAAACGCTGGAGTCCTTTTCTTTGGTTGTTCAGCGCAAACTTCAGAAAAAAATTCAGAGGTATTCGTGTCAACGAGGCAAAAACGACAAGCACAATGAATTGCATTATGTTTACTTTTCCAAAACCAGCGAAACAGGAAGCAACAAAAAGCTGCATTCGCAACAGTTGACAGAGCAATTCAAACCTGAAATCGGTACACCGAAAGCCTTGCCCCTCTGGCATCTTGGGGAGAATTTTTTTTGGCCTGGGGTAACCGAGTCGGCGGTGTTGGAGCAGCTCGATGCGGCGGGTCTGTGCAAGACGCAGACAGAATGTGTGTGTGTGTGTGTGTGTGTGTGTGTGTGTGTGTGTGTGTGTAATCTGCGTTTGTGTCTCTTCGGGGGAGGCAAAAAGTTTGACCTTGTGGGGAGAAAATTTTATAGAGATTTCTAATTCCAACTTGGAATATTGCAGCTTGTTTCCAGCAAAAAGTTGCGATGGAAGTGCAAAATCAAGAGGGTACCGCCCCTTATTTCCGTCAGTTGCTTGAGATGGGAAACCCAAACAGGCGATTTTTTTTTCAATCGACGAGCTTTCACCAAGTCCATCCGAGCGCTCTGCCTGCACTTCCGCGCTTCCTGAGATATCATCGACTTCATGACAACAGAGCCGTAACAAGGTTGTTCTCGTGAAAAATTGATGCAAAACGTGCAATTGTGGAACGTGTCGTGCTCCGCCTGCAGGGGGCAGATCCAGGGGCTTGATACCCCTGAACCAGACTCTTTTTGATGCCCCAGTTTCTTCTTTACGGTGCTCCATTCTGCTGTTTTTACATTCTTTCGTCACGGTGTAAGTTGAGGGCGTCAACCCTCCCTTGTCCGAATCCTGGATCTACCCCTGCACCTTGAACACAACGTGTGTCTTGTAGCCAGATGCAGTTGACATTTGGTGAGAAACAGGTCTGCGTGGTGAGAAGACGACATGCGGGGCGGACTGACCCTCGTGTTCTTGACGACTGCAGCATGGTTTCTTGTCAGGTCTGCCTCGTCAGGAAACGTCTGCATAGTCTGTCGGCGAAGTGAGTGTTGCGGGGCTGCTTTTGATTGGAAACAATGGCGGACATTGTTTGGTGTAGGACGGGATGTTGTCCCAAACTTGTCAGGAAGACGATGTCTGCTTGACGAGAACCTTCCCATGGTTTGGATGATCAGAAGGCACCTGGGGCTCCTGTCCCTGGTTCTCTCTCATGAATCCCTCATGAAAAACTGGGGAGCACTGATAAAACATCTCTCCTTGGACAGGGCATAAAATTGTGTGCCCTTCGTTTTGCTGAGGCACTGATCCAGGAGGCTGGGATCTTTTGTCCCTCTGAACCCCACAGCTAATTTGACTAGGGTCAGATACAAATTTTTCGTTTTGCCAAAGGAATATTGTCCCTTATCTTGGGTGGGACCTCCAGCACGAACTGCAACATCCACCACCGAATCAGGACATGATCGCTGGGCTGCTGAAGACTGGTGTTTTGTTCGCACGCTTCCAGGCGAAATCGCTGTCATACAGGGAGACACGACGACCCCAGTCACCGGAAGTCACTTCTCGGATGAAGCCATGTTTCGCTCAGAAGGACCGATCACAGGCCTCAGGTCGTGGACCAGACGAACGGGTCTCTTTTACCTGCAGTGGTAAGAACCTTCCTTTCTGCATGACAAGTCTTTGAGAATCAACCAAAATGATCGCAGTACCATCTCGATTCAGACTGCCACAGCTGGAGCATGGGACTGAGGTACTGGGTTCGGGCCTCAAGCCGGGACCAAGGCTGGGACCACAGCTTGATTCAGAGCCTGAGCGGAAACTTGGGCAATGGGGTGGGGCACTGGGCCGGGGGCCGGAGCCCCCCCCCCCCAAGGTCCATTCTTGAGTCAATTTTTCCCGCGCTTGCAGCCTGCAGTTCCGTTACCGCAGCACGTGGGGCCCCCTGCTGGGCGCCGCCTCCTGCAGCGCCGAGGCCCCGGATGTCTCCCTGGAGCTGGACGCTCCCATCACCGGGCTGCTGGCCAAAGCCGGCTCGATCGTAGACTCCCTCACTTTCTTCACTCAAGGTAAATTGTTCAGGGGTGGTGTTGGGAATGCCAAGTGAGGGCAGGAATTTTCTTTTTTTGCGTGTTGAAAGTATTTTTGGCAAGTGACAGTGAAACATGAACAAATTCACGAGGTGGATTGGATCTCTGGAACAGCTGGGGCGTCCCACTTGAATCACTCTCAGCGCAAAGTTCAGACGCCAATCCTGGAAGGGTTCAGTGTGTTCTTTGGTATCCGACCCTCCAGAAACGCAAATGACTGTAACATGTGTTGCTGTTGGAGCTCTGCCTCTGGTGGTGGTGGGGCTGTCAAGGGGGCGGGTGCCCTTCCTGAGCTTCACACGTTTCTTGCACCAGAAGGGGTTCGGGGTTCGGGGGTCTGGGCCCCCTGACCCCTGGATCCACATGTGTTGCAGATGGAGCTCTACCCCTGATGGGCGGGTCTGGGGGAGACCCCTTCATCAGTGGTAACTTCACACGGCTCCTGTACCTGGAGGGCTTCAGCTGTCCCTATTCGGGCGAAGAATTCTTCTGCGACCTCACGCTGCACGTCTGCGAGAAAATCGACTGAACTGCACGACTTGAAAAGGAAACAATGACGAATGAATCCAGCAAGATGGCTTTTCTTTGATAAATTGCAACAAAAATGGGCCTTCTAGTGTCGACAAGAAAACAATAAAAGACACAAACGTGCATCGAAATGTGAAACAAAACGCAAGGGCGACGAAATCAACAAACAACATCAAACAAACACACTGAACAGCTAGAAAGCCAGAAAAAAACACATTTGCACAAAAAAGTGTCCACACTCCTGGTCAAAAACATGTTCTCGTGGATTTCTACTTTTCTGTTTGTTGGTGACTCTTGAAACACAGCAAAATAGGGGGAATTCACTGCAAGCTCTTCAAATTTTTCTGTTGTGAACAGCTCCTATATGCACGAACACAAACATGCCCTCAGTTGCTGTGGGCCCAACGTAAGTGGTAAATGACGACGCAAATGATAAAATAGCCTGGCATCAGGCTGAAAATGTATTTTAGTGCGATCAAACCGCGTTTGCAGCATTTGTCAGCACCATCCAGCCCGCCCAGGTATTCGATTCGCCCTTCTGCGGCTTCTTCACTGTCGTCACTCCCCTCACTGGGGTCAGTGTCGCTTTCTTCACTGATTCCGCCGTCATTGTTGCTGTCGTTGCAACAGCTGTTACAACAGTTCTTGCCCTTTGTTGCATATTTGTAGTTTCTCTTTTTTCCTGGAGGTGACCAATTTGGATACATCAACTTCCTCAGGTTGTTGACAGCGTCCGCCACACGCTTCCAACCACGTCCTTGCCTCACCGTCTTTCGCTCGCACCCGAACCCCAAGCAGAAACAACAGGTGTTCTTGTCCTCTTTGATGAAGGACATGAGGATGGTCGCAAAACATGACGCACACACGAAAGAGATACACACTACAAAAAAGATAAAAAACAGCAACGTCTCACCGTTTCACTCTGACAGACACAAAGTAACCGGACTTATGAGTGGAATGTCAGCCGTGTACAAAACCGCCTCTTGTCTTCTTCCAGTTAAAAGTTTGTCTTTTTTTCGGGGGGAGAGGGCGTCAACCAGGACAAGGACAGACAATCTGAGGTGACCAGAACAGTGTCCATGACAATGTCATACAGTTTGTGTCGATCAGAAAGATTCCTGGCAGCAGCAAAGAGAGTGTACTGGTTTTCTTGAGGAGAACCAAAATGCATGAATTTGTGGAGCACAACAGCAAATGTATGGACATCACATACCAGGTTCGCATTCACAACTTTATTCCACACCACACCCAAAGGCAACAAGAGCTACTTCAGATGAAATGAACCAATTGGAAACCTTTTGTTTTCATGTGAGTGTCATGTGATGAGAAACAAATGTAATTCTAAATGCTGTAGAAATACTTTGTTTCAGGACAAACTGACATTCTGTGGTAACTTGGGCAATATCTGCAGGTAACACAAAAAATCGGAAAAAGGACAGTCCAACCAAATTGTTTTTGCTGGCAGAGGGTGGGGTGACCAGGACAATGTCCCAGGAGGCTAATCAGGATAATCTGAGACAACTCAGACAAGAGACAACTAGACGTTGCGCGTAACGAAAAACAAAGGCCGATTGAAGCACTCCAAGGGCATCGCCATATTGCAAGCACAAGTGAGTGTTCCAAGGACACATCAGAATACCAAGGGGTCCCACCAGGCTGAAAATTTGCCAAGTCCAAAACTCAAGCCAAAAACATTTTTGACACCAGATCTGCACCTCCCAGGAAATTTCTCAATTTTCAAAACCAGGGAGGGGGGCCCACCAGGTCAAAATTTTTTGGTGAATTTTTACACAGCCCCTTTACACCACAGGATGCTGCAAATCAGCAAGAGCCTTCCTTTGAGGTGGGGCTTTCTGCCTAATTTTTCCCATTGCCATCCCGTAATGCTTTCTGAGGGGCATAAATGAATCTGAAAGTAGCCTGGACTCAAAATCTGCAATTTTGGTCTTGTGAGCAAAATCATTACTTTTTTGTTTTCCCCACTTTGAAGTTTCACATGGCCCAAAATGGTGGTAAAAAGTAACAATGAGCCCAAGGTGGCAGAGCCACCTGCACACATTACAATGGACAAGGGGTAGCCAGGACAATGCCACATGAAGCTAATCAGGACAATCTAAAGGAACTCAGACAATAATTTTCCTGGACAATCTGAAAACTACACTATAAAGTAGAAAATCAGCTGCATGCCATCCAAATCCTCTGCAATAATCATTGGTTTATTTACCCCAGGGATAAAGCAGCAAAGTTGAGTTTGTTTGGGGGCAAAGCAACAAAGTTGTGTTCATTCTGAAGGTAAAAAGAACAGGGAGGAGGTAAAGCAACCAAGTTGAGTTCATCAGGGGTGTATAAAGCAAGGAAGTTGTGTTTATTTGGGTGGGGGGTGCAAGCAATGAAGTTGTGTTCATTTTGGCAGTGAACTTGCTGCACCTTGCCCCCAAGTAAATTTAGATCAACCTGAATAAACCCAACTCAGTTGCTTTTGTCCACATGACAAAACTAATATCAGTGCACTTTGCAGCTCATAGTGAGCATGCTTTACAGCATTGTGTCACAGATTCCCATGGAGATGTTACCTCTTTGACTGCCAACATAAAAATGATACTCATGTAAACTCCAGGGCTTCAAAAGGATACTTATTCTGGTTGACTGTCCAACTGGCAGATTGATAATACCAATTGTCAGGTCTGAAGGGCACTAGATATCACCTTCGGGGCAGCTGGCATCAAAATGGTACTTATGCCAACTCCAGGGCCTAAAATATTTGCAAGGGGTCCCACCTTGTACTCCAGACACACATGTATGCTGACAACATGAGTCGCGTTTATGCGACCAAAATAGGACAAGACAGCATGAGGACACACAAAGGTGAATACAAGGGTGAGCCAGCACGGCTGATGAAGAAATCGAAAAATTTCACTCACATATGAAAAAGCTATCGACGGCTTTCCTGTCCTGGGTCAAGGGGAAGATTGACCTGAACCCGGCGGAGTAAGCGATCATCGTCAACACTGCGGTGGCCGCGAGCTTGATCTGCAAACAGCAGAATGTGTGCGGCACTGTTGTTTGTAACTTTGTGCTGTTCAATGAACAGAACACCTTTGTGGTTTTCTAAAAGCCTTCGCAAAGAAAAGTTGTCCAAATTTCCAATGCAAAATATCAAGATTTTTCTGCCTCAACAAGAAACTTGGCTTTCAAATGAAAATATCCGCCGCGTGCCACTTTGATCACCTGTCTGGGTCTAAGTTGAAATTTTCCTGAGGCAGAGGGAGGGGGTACTGGACAATGTCTGTCCAAGGGTTCTGTGGACATTGTCCCCACTACCCTTGCCTGGACAACATCTGGGTAAGGGTACTGCAGACAATATACAAGTTGAAAATTTTCTGTAGGGGGCACTGCACACAATGTCCACCCAAGGGTTCTGTGGACAATCTCTGGCCATGGCTACCGCAGATAAGTCCAAGTTGAAAATTTCCTGTGGGCAGGGGGGTACTGGACAATGTCCACCCAAGGGTTCTTCGTACATTGTCTGCGCCACCCTTGCCGCAGACAATGTACAAGTTGACAATTTTCTGGGGTAGGGGGGTTACGCGGACAATACTGCATCCGGACAGCCACACACGTGTAAAACATATCAGCGCGGCTGATAATCATATATGTCCACGCTGTCTACCCACCCGAGTGGCTCTCCTGTAGGTGACGTACAGCGGAACCCAAGACAGGGTCACGATCAGGTAACAAGGAATGTACACCTGCAACGACATGAACTGTCTGTGAATCTGGAAAACTTCAGTGATCCTTCCAAACATGTGTGTGCACAGGAGTACCAGAACCACTGATGGCAATGCTTTTGTGAGTGGGCTTCTGACTTCAACAAGAAATTCCTACAACGTCAGTGCACAAATTAAGAGATGCACCTGAAGGGTGTAGTACACAGTGTGTCTGTGTAAAACCAGGCGAACTCCGCCGACTTCCGTCTCCATTTCATCCAGTTGGAAAAAAGGGGGTGTCTGGATGGCCGAAATATTCTTCTCTGCGAACACATGAATCTTGACCTGCGTCGCAAGAGAGACAAAAAAATCTCAAATGTTTGAAAGTCAGGCTGAGAGATCTTTGTTCACACCAAAACGCTCACAGCAGACCACTGCCTGGAAATTGTCGAGACCTTTTGGTCCTTGTGTGCTGATGTCTGGAAGGAGATCTTCAACGTCTGCTTGTCTCTGGGATACGGCTGCAAAACATTGTTTCTGACTGCGGTAGTGTTTTCTATGCTTATTCACGGACTCACATCATTGCCTACGAAGATCCAGACGGGCAGGGACCCCTCCCTCAGTGGTTGAGAAGAAAAGACACATGTTCCATGCGTGCCACATTCGAACTCGACAATTACAAAATCTTTCCCATATTCACAGATTTTCCAGCGCAAGTTTTTAAATTTGCAGTTTGTGGCCAAAAGTTTTTGATTTCTTCACCAATAATGTCATCAGCGAATTCAAAGAGACTTCTGTCCAAATAGGAAAAATGGTTTTCAGTTTTTACCTTCAAGTCAGTCTTAAATCCAATGGACAAAACAACGTTCCTGTTCATGATCACAGTGCGGTTTGGCCACAAATAAGTCTCCGTGTCAAAAGGCCCAAAGCCACTGGCATCCAGGGGCTGCAGATTCAATTCCTCACGCTTCAATCTCCTGAAAGCATTTATCCACAGTTGAATTCACAACCGAGAATCACGAAACACACATCGTTGTTGCTTGGAACCGTCACGAGAGAACAACTTTGTTTTGTGCTTCCGAAAAGAATGGTTTTGACACAAAATAATCCAGGCAGATATGTCATGCCCGCCCCAAAAACTAACTTGATCTTGATGAAGGGGAGCCAGAGCTGCTTCATTTGTCGAAGGTCCAGACGAGTCGGTTCGTTCGCCTGCGCCTGCATTGAACAGAAAGAACCGTGTGTCGTTCAGTGAGAACTCGACACAGTCAAATAAGAGTATCCCTGATGCATTCAGTCGGAAAGTAAGCCTGCGACAAAGAGGAACCACTCTGTTGCGTTGAACATAGAATTCAACCGCCGTTGTGAAAGTGTGGAAAAATTGACACTGTGAAACTCCTGGACCTGAAATGGATCCCTCAGCATTTCTTTGGATCACTCTGGAAATATTCCCCCAGTCCACCCCTGTATCCTTCCCAGCATCTCCTTCTGGAACCGCTCCTGGATCTTCTCCTTGAATCTGCATCCTGACCCGCCCCTGGACCATTCTCGCTCTGGTCCACTTCTGAATCAGCCCCTGGGACTCACCTGGAGTCTCCAGTCAGACCACTGGAACGTGAGGTCGGCCACGACATTGAACGTTTTGGTCTTGTCGTCGATCTTCACAATCTTTGTCACGTTCACGTCGACGCGCACGTCGGGACACTTCGGCGTCGGGCATTTCGTGCGGATGTAGCGACCTGTAAACACAGAACCAAACTGTGTTGTGATTGATTCCAACATTTCTCCAGGGTGGTCTCCCTTGCGCCGTCGCAACCCCCAAAATCCGTGATTTTAGTGTGTTGCTCCTTCCGTTCAAGTGGAAGTGGCACTCCACACCTCAGGCCTCTCGAGTGCCACGTGCACAAATCGCTTGTTGTCTCCTGCAGATTGTGGTTTCGTTCAAGTGAGGACGGAAAAACACCCAAAGAAACGGCAGTTAACAGTTCAGACTGATACACTCACGTGGAAAGATTTCTTGATCCAAACCGGGACCCCTCGTCTGCAGAGACGGGGGCGGAAACGAGGGTCTCCCTGAGTTCGCCGGAACTCCCGGGGTTGCCGGCTGTTTTGGGTATGCCGGGTACGCCATGCGGGTGATAAAAGACGGCGGCGTCGGCGGGGACGCCGGTCGCACGGGGGGCGCGCGCTCCTCGAACAGCTCGGCCCTGTTGCCGCCGCGCGCAGCCGCGCCGTCAAGCACCGCCAGGAAAACGAGCAGCAGCGACGCCGCTGCACGCGCCATCGCGGCTGTGCAGGAAAGAGCAAAGAAACTGGTAAAGAAGATCGTAAGAAAAACAGAACCTCTGTCCCGTGCAACCAAAGATGAGACAAGAAATTTCACGCAGTCGAAGGGCAGATCTGGGGACGCTGATGGTCGATCACACACACCACACACACAACACACACACAACACACACACACACACACACACACACACACACACACACACAAATGAACGCACACAAGCGTCAAGCGTAACACTTGGTAAACGGACACAGAAACAAGTCTCTGCGATCGTCACTGCACGCGCACTTGCTCACGGACACGCACACACACACACACACACACACACACACACACACACACACAAACACACACACACAAACACTAAATTTGGACACGAATCCCATATTCCGTGTGCATGAGGTCAGCACATATCGATGGCCATGTGCAGCGTTGAGTGTCTGGTTCACGCTCGCGCGCAATGACCTCGACGCACTCAACGCGGGTGGAATCGGGTCAAACATCACAATCGCTTCAGGATCTGATCAGTGTCCGACAACTCAGCAAAAAGGTCCACCTTGGCGACCTGGGGGATTTCCAATTCCAGAGAACAATCCAGGCCTCCTCTTGCCCTCAAACTTCTTTGCCTTTGAACGCGCGCAGTGCAACGAATCCTCCAAATATGGACAGGACATTTCGGGGCTCAAATTTGTACGCACAGATCAACGTGTTTGATTCTCGCAGGAACAAATCACTGACCTTTGCTGCAGAAGTGCGATATTTCGTTGCTTTGCTCGTTTTTTCTTCTTTTCCGCGAAACGATAAAACGCCGTCACTTCACAGAGTCCCCATTACTTCTTCGCGCACACAAAAAAGTTTCGCCTGACGTTTGATTCGTTCGGAATTGCCTCAGTCAAATTGAACGTAAAATCCTTCAGAAATGTTCAGATGTCGGAAGATTCACGATTGTTGACTCCTTCCTGAGTGCAAAACAAAATGGCCGATGTGCATGTTGACGGAAACTTGCAGGAAACCGTCGTGGCTGCGCCGGTTCGCACCGGAAGTAGGTCACCGGAAGTGGGTCACCGGAAGTGGGTCACGCGGGAGCTTCGACATCGTGGGTCAAGTTTGGGGAGGTCAACCCAAAATGCTACATTCACCTTCGGAAACGATGAACTCAATTTTCTTCAACACCGCGCTTGCTCACAAAACAGGTGACGTCCCTCCCACCCTTCGCTCCCGCCCGAGCCCAACCTTCCTCGCTTCTCCGTCCAACCGCCACCTTGAGGTCCCTCGGGCCTCAAACAACCCACCTGGAAAAGTTCTCCATCCGTCCTCCTCCCTCCGCCTTGAATCCTCCGATCCAATGCATTTCCTTTCCACCAAAGACCATCCCACCGGCGCTCTTCCATGCTCCAATACCTGCCACAAACCAACTCCCGAAAGACCTTCCCCAACCGGGGAACCACACCCGGCCTCTTCCTGCCAAGTCGCCCGTGGACGAGCGGACACTTCTGCAGATGTTTCGATGGACTGCTGCAGTTTAGGTGATGAACAAAGTGAAGATTCAAATTGAACCAACTCCCAAGAAGGAGATGGACGAGTGACGACGGTCACTGTTGATGTGGCCCAGACAAGTACCAGGGCGGATGCAAACCCAAACTCTGAGTTTTTCACCAGGTTGAGACCAGAGACTGAACCTGACCTGAACCAGGGCCAACATAACAAGAACCAGTGGCAGTTTCAAGAAGCAGACCACCGGCCATTGATGGGGAGCTAACCTGACAAAGACCACGCGCAGATCCGGGGGACGACGAACAGACACCAACGGCAAGTCTTGGGTACTGCCAGACTCAGACAAGACTCCGAATTGCAAAACCAATGGGTGGGACCAAGGTGGGTCCCACAGGGTAGACAGAGATGGGAAGATCCAATGGAGAGAAGCCAGAGGCGAATCTGGGGCGAGACGCCGCAATCCACCCCCCCCCGGGAATACTCACTCCCGAATCAGGTGGACAATAGTTGTTCTGGTGAGTCTGGGATAGGGTCGGGGTGTTTTTTCCCGATCATGACTGGGGTCTGACGGGGCAAATCAAGCAAAAAAGCTGTCAGGCAACGCCGACTCATCTGCACTTCCGGGCAGGCTCATGTGCTCTGGATCCGCAAGAAAGTCAATTCATCTGTTGTTTTGGAAGTAAGAGCGAAAAACATAGCTGATAAACCAGGAAAAAACAACAACCCAACACTGATGTTCGTTGAACTTCATCATGGTTCGCGAGGTGAATGAGAAACGAGATGAAGTACGCACCAGTTGAGCAGGAGCTGATCCAGGATCTTATCAGGGAGAGCCCGACTCCCAAGCGGGGAATTCGAAAAAAGACAGACTTTTTTTTTGGCTGAACTGAGGACTCAGGAGGAGGCTTTCGTACCGCAACATGCAAAAACGCCTGCGGTTCAGTTTATTGAGCTGACAAGATCCAGTGAACTCGCGTCCTGTACTCTCCTCCAATCTCGCCAAATTTGCACCTGTGTGTGCGCAAGTTTTCTTTTCCCGACGCTGATCCCTGGTTGGAACCGCCTCTCGGTTGGGCCGACCCTCCGTTACCAAATCATGGACGCGCCCCTGGATCCACTTCTGGTTCGCTCACGCAGAGTGGTGTGAAGTGAAGGCAGACTCCATGTACCAGCGGCTGGTGGGAGCAGGTGCTCCGTGCGTCCCAGGGGCACATGTCGGAATGGCGTCCTCCTGCGTTAGACACCAGACGAAGCATTCGGCTGCGCACGCCGCGCGTTAGATGAATTGTAATTGGTTAATTCACAGACACAAAATACAGCCTTTGCTGTCCATAAATTTTGCAGATGTCGCGGGGTTGTGTGAATGAATATGTCAGAGCCTGTCAGGCCGAGCTGCATGATTTCCCAGGACGCAGAGTGCGCAGAGGTGGAGCCTGGGACTGGGGACCCGGGGCCTGGGACTGGGGACCCGGGGCCTGGGACTGGGGACCCGGGGGCCTGGGACTGGGGACCTGGGGGCCTGGGACTGGTGACCCAGGGGCTTGGGACTGGGGACCTGGGGGCCTGGGACTGGTGACCTGGGGGCCTGGGACTGGGGACCTGGGGCCTGGGACTGGGGATCCGGGGCCTGGGACTGGGGACCTGGGGGCCTGGGACTGGGGACCCGGTG
>JAAUXT010144301.1_pt1 | contig 16591 bp, 13 predicted proteins | sample 7278171 | NCBI WGS metagenome assembly JAAUXT01 (sample SAMN14350112, study PRJNA611818) | marine sediment metagenome | isolation source: surface marine sediment (1.8m) | place: French Polynesia: Moorea | collected 2018-08 | reverse complement strand
GGGGGGTGGTTAGTGGGGAGGGGGTGGTTACATTCCAAAGTGTGGACAGACGCACACATGAATACTAAGGGTTTTTAAGCCGACAGCGGCACCTAGATAGGCGGCTACGAGACCATCAATGAGGTTTGGGTGGCCAACACAAGGGGTGGGGTTTAAACTTTGCTTCGCGCAGCAAAACAGTTCTCACACACTTTGTATGAGAGGAATGTGATTTCCAGTCACATTCAAATCAGCGTGGGTGAACATTTCAAGTTCTCTCAAAGCTGTGACGTGGGTCTGTGACTCCTGTTATGAAGGTGTTGGCCCCACTTGATTGCAGTCTAAACAGTCCTTTGATAGTGAGCACTGTTTCCCGTTTCGTGGGACAACTATCGTTTTACTGTTTGGGGAAGACACAGCCACACCCTCCCCAACCAGCGGAATTCGGTGAAGTGTTTGTCGGAAAGTCAATCGGCACGACAAATCCAAGAGGTGTCGAAATGGAAAATTCCTCTGCCACCCGTCTGAGAGGTCCGCAAAAGAAGACACACAAACAACAAAACTGAATAAAGTGTCGAAAACGCTCATTTCAAAGCTTTGTGTAGCAGAATCTTCCTCCACAGACCAGATTGACCCAATTTTTACGCAAAGAGAGAAAAACATCTGCAAGAAGTGCAGGCTGTATTTTTGTCACGTCAGGTCTGCTCACTGCAGTAGAATTCATCCCTCGGCTTCTGTGGCGCTTGGTTCCTTTCTTCGAGCGACACTGTGCGCATCATCCTTCTGAGGAGTCCAACCCTTTGCGGAAACAGACTGTTCTATTTTCAGCTCCTGTTTTTCCCGGGAATAAAACGGAATTGATATATTCAGTGCGTCACGGCGCCTCAAGCAGCTTGATTGCATGAACAGTTGGACGGGAGAACTATGGGGAACACGAATGAAAATGTGGAGGGCTCGTGGTTGTGGATCGACAACGAAAAGATTCATCGCCAACAAGGAACTGTCAGAATGCCAACCAAGTCAGGTTCATGGACATCTCCAGAACCAGCACGCAAGCTTGTTCTTTTTCCTGTCACTGTGTGTTTTTGTCTCACCAGTTTTGGTCAACGTAAAAGTCAATGCAACTACATCACTTCCACACAACTGTGTACCAACCAACCCAAAGCTTGAACTGATAGCAGGGCGATTTTCTTTGCCAAAAGTTCAGCAGGAGTTAGACGTGCAATAAAACACTTTCAACAAAAACACCTTGTTGGCACCCTGACACAAAGCTGCACAACAAACTGCCTTGTTTAGTTGCAGAAGCTGTGGGTGTGTGAGGGGGTGTGTCTGCAGCTCGCATCCTATTGGACGAGCAGAGTCAGGCCTTTTTACATCACAGACGGAGTCTCAAGGACAAACGAACAGACAGTCGCAGATTTCTGCAGGGCAGACTGAAAATAGCATCAGCGTCTTCCTGCAAAACACATTTGTTCTCTGATCCAGAGGGAAATGAAATGGTGTCAGGTTGAGAAACAGACGTGTTTCCCCACTATGGAGGCGTCGGGCGGACTTCTTCGCTTTGTAAACATGTTTTTCTCTCGCAATAAGGGCTGGATCTGGACCTTTCCCTTTCTTGGGGCGGTTTTCGTTTCTGAATCAAGCACATGCACTTGGGGATTGAAACACAGGAAAGCGGTCTGTGCTGAGTAAACCACAAACAAAACGACGCGGGCGCGCCAAAATTCCTTGATACAAGCCCAGAACCTGAACGTTGCTGGTTTCCTGAAACGTCCACTTGTGTTCCTGGGTTTGTTTCTTTCTGGATCCAAACTCATTTTGACAACGCCCATGTTTGGCATCCTTTTGAATCTTCAGTTAACTGGATCCCCAACTATCGGGAAGAAAAGATATTGATCTGCAATATCCTTCGTGTCTAGACCGCAGGCAATTGCGCAGGCACAGAAGAAGGCTTTTCCTCCCACTCAAGGTCATGTTTCTTTGCCCGCTACTGCGCATCAAGCTGCCTGCAGGAGCCGTTTTTCGTTTCTGTCCCCCTTTCAAGACACCCATCTTCCAAAGACTTGACTGTCGAAAGTTCACTCAAGTGCAGAAAGGGATGTGGCGCTCCGTGTTGTGTTTTCAGCCTCCCGTTTTTTCGTGGCGTACGGCCCAAGTTGGTGTTATTGTGAAGAACACTGTGAGAAAAAGGCATCTGGTTGGACCCAGGATCAATGTCAGCGAGCAGGCGAACAAGGGTCCCGGGGTGCTCTCGGTCTTGATCAGGGTCCAGCCATTAGAGGCTTACTTTGTTCAGTATATTTGGTCACCCTCACCCAACTTTATCTTCGAAAAAGTCGCAAAACAACGGGCTTTTGCATTTTGTGGAGCCCCATCAGAGGATGCAAATGTGAACTTTTTAGCGGTGGGGAGGCAACAGGGACCTCTGGATCCGCCGTAGCGCAGAAAAAGTGGACAAATTTCAGGGTTCTGCAGACCACACTGGGTCCGCAGGAGATTCTCTGCATTTATTCGTTGCTGATGGGCAAGAAGGCAGGGAACTGGCAACGATCAACACGGCCAGACGCAGCTTCGAGGATTCTTGATTCATGTCGCTCTTGGTACTGAAGGATGCACGGCCACTTTTTGTGCCTTTTTTCGTGTCACAATTGTGTCTGTCAGGTACTTGTAACTAACCAAGACTCCCCTTCCCAAAGCGCACCCAGGATTCAGGTCGGGGAGACAACCCATTTGGGTGGGTCCAGCATTACGATGTGGTGTGAAACCTGTCAACTTTTATGGAATGGAAAAGGTTACCACCAATCCTCACCTGTCCAAGTGAGTGAGGATGGGTGGATGAGGACAGGTGATGGTGGTGTGGGATGGTGCGTGAGCATAGGTCCTGCACGTTCACCACACCCTCTTTACAGGACCAGCGCCTCTGAACCAGGCCATCACACCTTCCATGACCACCACACTTTCCTTACAGGACTACCAGCCTCTGCAGACTCCCCCAGCCACAAATCCGTGGCTGGCACAGTGAAACTGAAGGAAACGTGTGACTTTTTCCTGGAATCGGGCATTGTATTTGCCTTTCTTCCTTTCTGCTGGCTCAAAGAGGCCTCTGACCCCGAACTCTTATGTATAAAAGGAAGAACGTCACACAAGGGTCTTTGTCGCGCACAGAGGTCACCTGCAAAGCAAGTTCCAGTTCACTCAATTTTCAGAAAGGCACCTTGCACTCTTTGCCCCAGCTCTGTTCAGACTTGCCTGTCTCAGAACAGGAAACTTGTTTCAGTTGCAAGGGCAGGTGACACGTGAGATGTAAAATCAGACCCTGCACTGGACGGCGTCTTGGCTCGTATTTACGTCAGGGTTGCTCATTTTCTGCGCATGCATCTGGCCACACGATTTGCTGTCGGCTTACATGGACCACAGCTGTGCAATTCAATTGAAGCCATTCGTGTACTGGTTAGAAAATAATACGAGAGCTATTTACTCGACAAACACGTCGCATAATTGATTGCACATATATTGCACATCAGGACAGAATATCGGGTCAAAAACAGCCACGCTGGGCATGCAGCAGAAGCACAAGCCTCAAGTTACAAAATACGGCGCTGTGTTCGAGTCTGATTTGGTGCACACAAAAAAATGGGACCCTTTTGACAACCCTCCCTGGTTTTCTCCTTTATAGGATTTGCATGGAAAAGTGAGAGCGTTCGCTTTCTCGTGTGTGCGGTCATGCGTGCGTTCACCCTTGCATTTGGAATTGGCAAGGATTGTTGTGCGAGTACGAGTCGACGAATAAGAATTTCAGGTTTGAATGCTCTGGCGAACATTGGGAACAAATTCGGAGTTGTGTTGCACAGGTATACACGACATTTGCTGACGCGCTTTGCTGTGGGCACAGAGGTACGAGTACGTACAGTTCTGCTGACATTATCTTTGCGTTTTTCATAGTGCGCTGTGCTGTACACATGAAAGTGTGGAAATTCTGACCATACTGGTTCGTGGCAGTGAACGAGCAATTTCTGAATGCTGCAGCTGTCCACACATTTGCTGTTTTTCAGTCATTCTGTGTGCAGAGCTGTCAGACAGACCAAGCAACAGTAGAAAACATGAATTCAGCAAAATTTCCGTCAAATGGAATGGCTGATTTTTCCACTCTCCTCGCCTGCATGCAGTGACTGATCAAGAGGAGTCCCCATGGACGACAGAACAACACAGTGCAGCGCGGCTTGATCACGTCAACGAAACGCACCGGAGCCGATTCAGTGGATCCGAACGATGCCTGCGACGTGCGCGGACGAGTTGCGGTGGCGCTGCGTCACGCCGTGGGGCGTGCTCGTGCTGGGATGTCTGCAAATGTCGCTGGACCTGTCAGCCTTCAGCATCGGGGTCACAGCGCAGGACATGAAGCAGGTCTTCAACATGACTCAGGAACAGTGTGAGTCGAGTTTGATTTCACAATTCTCATCGACAGACACAAATCTGGGACAGCAAAAGCTGCTCGCACAGTCTCTGCAACCAGAAACAGCAGCAAAGCACATTTGGGGTTTGGGTTTCGTGATCAAATGCCAAAGATCTATGCACAAAAAGACATCCTCGCAGTCGAGACACCTTCACTCAAAATGAAAAAGTTGGGTCCAAAAAATGAAGGGATTTTGCAATTTTCATGACCTTTGTGGTGTCCTTTCAGTCCTCATTTGACAACGAAATCTTTTGAAGGGTTCAAAATGTCAATTCTTTTTTCAACAGAAAATGTCATGTGACACTGAACGATGGCTGAGAAATTCTTTGGGTTTGGTGCAACATATTTTTTTCTGGTTCACAGTTCAGAAAAGGGCCAATGCACAAAAGAAGGTGTACCTACCGTCTCTTCAACATCGCAATTACACTGTGCCCGGTTAATTCCAACCTGCTTGTCAAGGAATTTTCACTTGAAAAACGGACATTCAAAGCAAGTGGGGCACAACACATTTTCTGTGCGACAATTACTAAGTTCAGGAACCAACTTGGAATTCGAAAATGGCAGGTTCGAACCGGTCGGTGTGATCGCATGTTCATCCACACAACTGCATTCTCTAGTTGGAGTGGCGTCTGCCATCTACCTGGTCTCGTCCGGGTCCACGCTGCCTGCCGGGCCCGTGCTGGACCGCTGGGGGCCCACGACCGTCACCGTCGCTGCGCTGGCCCTCGCTGTGCTGCCGCACGCCGCCGTCTCCGTCCTGGCGGCGACGCCCGTCTTCCGCTCACAGGAGATCCTGCTCTACGCGTCGCTGCTGCTCGGTGGTGAGGACAACAGAGACAGAGACACAGACACTCGTTGTGAAATAAGAATTAGCTGAAAGATCACCTGTCATTCACTCAGTCAGCAAGATATGTTGCAGGGTTCGGGCTGGCGACGATGACGGCGGCAGTGATGGCGGTGAACCTCGCCAACTTCCCGGTGGCGCAGCGTGGCCGCGTGGCGGGCGTTCTCGCCGGCGTCGGCTTCCTCGGCACCTCGCTCTTCAGCGTCCTCTACACACAGGTCTCTGACAACCTGCCTACCTTGTCATTCTTTGTCTGACTGAAGTCCGACGTCTGAATATGAGGGTTTGTCCTGGGAACCAGGCACTTCGGTCCACTCAATCCTGTTGTTGTGTGGGACTCCAGCCTCAGGAACGATGATGCAGCAGCTCAAAATTTGAAAGTTTCGTCGGAATGTTTTCCCGTTGGACGTTACCTAAATTGATAGAACAACAAGGACCACTTTTGGAAGTCTGACATCACCTGCCTGATTCAATATGACCCAATCTGCCCGGTTTTGCAGCACTGCAAAACGATTCACTCCAGGCTCAAACTTTTTCCGCATTTGACTTTCAAGAACCTTTTGTGTTTCAGGTGTTCAGCCCAAACCTGAGCGGGTACTTCATCATGATCACCGTCCTTTGTGCCGCGTTCATCAGCCTCGGGGTCGTCTTCAATGTCAAGCTGGGCTCGCTACAGGAATACGAGCCCATCGAGTTCCTCAGCGTTCCTGAGGACACCGGGGCCAAGCTGGATTTACTGGACGAAGCGCCAGTTTCCCAAGAATTCCCGTCCGAATGCTGCGACCGCAATGGAAAGTGCAAGTACACCGTGTTCGTGTTCAGCGGACTTGTGTTCGCCATGGCCTCTGTTCAAACGGTGTGGTTTTACACTTACGCCATATCCATGGGTTTCAGCAAGTACGCTTCGGTTGCTGTCGGTCTGAATCCCATAGTCGCTGGAGTGGGAACCATTGCGATTGGATATTTCTCAGACCTGGTTCTCGAACGGTGTCCACGGATGAACATATTCTGTGGATTCAACTTCGCAATGACTGTTGTGTTGTTTCTGTCATTTTTCTACATGGACAGCGTGGTACTGCTGTTCCTGCTTGTGATAATCAACGGCTGTTTGTTGGCGTCGTGCACCAGCCTCATCCTGGTGGAGATACACAGTGTGTTTGGAGACGGCGTCTTTGGCACCGCAATGGGAATCTATTTCTTCATCGCGAGCGCCTGCACAATCGCTCTGCAGTACCTGGCGTCGGTTCTATACGATAGAGAGCTCCGGTTATCTGGAGCCACGGTGGATATTTGCCACGGAAGTGAGTGCTTCGATGCGTGGACTATGATCCAAACCTGCCTGTTTGCTGGATGCACAGCCATGAACGCTTTCTACGTGTATTCGAGACGCACGAGAAAGGGGAAGGCCTTGTAGCATCGCACTCAATCTGCAGCCAAATCCAGCGAAGATAAACATTTGATCTGGATCAGAGACGGCACCTTCGCTCGTTTCAACGGCGTCGATCAAACACTCAAAAGTTTATCCCAAGGCAGAGTTCAAGTCTCCACCGTAGACGAGTAGAAAAGGTCACATGAAGGTGGACTTGTGTCACACAAATGAACCATTCAAATTTTACAACCTTTCCATGTGTCTGTGGTGCACTACGCTTGACGGGAGGGGTGAGAATGTGTTTGGCTATTTTGGCATTGGATGAAATGACGACAGCTGTGTCTCTGAGCTTACTTCTCACTTCAAACATCCTGAAGGCTTGATGGGTACCTGGCGATTTTGATTTGAACCTGAAATGGCCAGACACCCAGTCTCTAAGTCTGACCTGTTTTTCCACTCAGTTTTGGTGATTTTTTCTGAGCAGATACCCATGTCTCCTGGTTCGGGGTGTCTGGCCATTTCCTTTCTCCGGCCCCTGGGCCTCTCTGTATCTGCATGGTTTGTGGAATGGAATCTTGAACACAACAAACGATTTGTTTGCAAATTTTAGACAGAATACTTGTTTCAGTTTATTCCACAAAATCGGCCTAAATCAGACCACTCATGGAACTTTGGGGTTTCTTTTTCACGCGGTTGTCACCCGTTTGAAATGTATTTTGGTAAGAACAAATAAAAGTCTCTTCTCTTCTCGACCAACGTGTTCAGCAAATTACGTGTTGTTATCTTCATAAATGGAGAGGAAATATGAGTGCGTGTACGCTGTTTTGTCTGCTCCGGTGACCGCTCGGTGTTGGCAGAACGCCTTCACCACGAGAAGTTCAACTTCAAACATGAAGTATGAGAACTTGTGACCTCTTGTTGTTGAGAACAGGGGCCTGACGAAGGCTGACCTGTATTTTGCAGTCAACTGATGCGCGACCTTTCTCTCATGAAGAACAAATTCCCCGGTGAGCTTGTGGAGTGATGGTTATGCAAATCAGAAATCCTGATCGGTTTGACTGACCTTCACCGTCTGGAGAGGACATTTTAGTTACAATCATTGATACAGTGTTTTCTGGCACACGGAGTTTCATCGAAGTAGCGCAGACAGAACCGGAACCAGAATCAGAGAACCGGAAGTCGTGACATCGATGTACGAGTAAGTTGTTTGCCTTGAACAACGTTTTGATTTTTTCGCACAGCAAAAATATTTCGTTTTGTTGCTCTTTCAGATCTATCCAATAATATCCAAACACTAAAAATTCTTGTTCTCCAAATGCAAACGTTGAATCGGGAAGCTTGACAACGACTTCAAGTTTCTGACGTCTCCTGAACCTCCTGAACGAGAGGCAATCAAGAGACAAATGCGACGTGTTCTTCCTTATCTGCACAGGTCGCCTCAGCCCACGGCGGCACGCGAACACACATGATGTAGACAGGGTAGACGAGGCAGGCCGCGCTCAGCACCGCGCTCAGCAGCAACATCTGAAACCGCGCACACAAGAATGTGTCTCGAGCCCTTTCAGCGAGAGTGCAGAGCAATCTGTCAACATAGATCTTCATGTGCAGGACGTGTGGACAGGTGATGCCATGTGACTCTAGGGACATGTGTGTGTGTGTGTGTGTGTGTGTGTGTGTGTGTGTGTGTGTGTGTGTGTGCGTGTGCGTGTGTGTGTGTGTGTGTGTGCGTGTGCGTGTGTATGTGCGCGTGTGTGTGAGCCCGAAGGAGCAGAAGTATGAAAATTGCTGAGGAGCCCAGATCCCCAGACCCGCCAGGTTGAAAGTTGGAACCTGGAAGAAGTCTCTGCTCTGAGCCCACAGCAGCAGCGGAATTTGCAGGAATTGCACGACAGAACCCACGGTCGTCAGCAGCCCCAACAACTTCCCGTAGTGCTCCAGCGGGAACCTGAAATCAACAAACAAAGCAATCACCGAACCCAATCACAGATCAGTCAACCAAGCTGGTCGAGGAATATTCTTCTTCAAAGCTCCCATTGTGTGAGAAAGGTTTGGTTTCCTGCTGAAAAATCCAGGACCCGCTCCAAGGGCACTTTGACCCTGTCTCAAATGAAACCAAGGTTTTGTAAGTATCAGATCCTGGCACAAATTCACTCACGCGATGGGCAAGATGGCTATTGTGGCAGTGTAAAAAGTAACAGTTCCCACGTAGTTGAAGACAAGGGTGGAGTAGACAGTCCAGTCGGCTCGTCCCAACCGGAGAACGGAGAAGAGGAGTTCCAGGGCTGTCCCTATCAGCACCGGGTACTGCACAGCTTTGGCATTGACCCACAGTTTGTCACTGCTGTTCACTGCTTGGAAGAAATACATGCGACTTGTGTCCGACATCCTACCGGCGAAAACAAAAGAAAGCTTTTCCACTTCGAACAAGGTCTTCCTCTCTGACTTCTCTGACAGCAAGGCTGTTTGGAATTTGTTTTTTTCGACCAAAAACATGAACCAGAACCAGACCGAGTTCACCTTGTAGTTTCTCTGGTTTGCCTTGGACCAAAAAGTCTCTGGTCTGAGTCGAACTGCATTTCATGAAATCTTTTCTCATTGGTCCACTTGATGCGTCAAATCCAACGCAAGCTTGGACAGACAGGCAATGGTCTCCATTCACTGTCTGCGGCGCTTGTCACTGACCCGTGTGTTTGTTGCGAAAGTGATCCATGAGGAAGCCGAACCCGATGGACGTGAGCAGACTGAGAGGAGACAGGTATCCGAACACTTCGATCACCTTGCTCACTACAAAAGAGGAGAAACACTGTCGCGTTTGGCGCGTGACTTTTGTGCAATCTGATTTTCGAGCCATTTGGCGCCTTCTTTTTCATATTGGTCATTTCGGTCCGTTGATGGTACAAACTTGCATGTGTGATACATTCTGATTTTTTGAACAAATTACAGTAGTTCTTGAACGACCTCCGGTGACAAGGAGGTGGGAGTCCACAAGAACAAGTCGACGTTCTGCAGCCGAGAACTCAGGTTCGGACATTGTGTTCTGAGACCACAATGAAGGGACTGCAGGAGTCAGCAATTGACATGCGCCAGCTGATACTTGATATGCAAGAACTTTCACACGCAGAAATGAGTGGAACCATATGTGCAGTCACTTGTGGCCAAACCAAGGCTCTCTTCAAGTGGAAATCAAGCTGTGCTGAAGGGTCGTATTCTCCGATCACGTTGCACCTCAAAATCTCAATCCACACAGAAAGTACGCGTGAGGATTCTGAGCTGCATAAGCGTCCGAGAAACCGTGTCACCTTTGTGAGTGTCATTTGGGTAGATGTCGACGAGCCAGGGCACCAGGGTCCCGTAGAAGGAGTTCACGTTCACGTTGATCACGCAGTACCAGGCGACGTGCGCGAGGTAGAGCGACGAGAAGATGAAGACCGCGACCCTCGGAACCTTCTCCCGCGATGCGTCGCTGCTGCTATTGCTCATTGGGCGCAAAACGTCCTGTTGGACAAAATACTCGTCTTCAGGTGCAAGGAACTTGATAATTCATGCAGCGGGTTTTCGTTTGTCACGAAACAATAACTGACTGGTGTGACCTCCCATTTAGAGACACTGCTTCACCTTTTCAAGTGTTTCTGTCGTGGCTTTGTCTGGTTTACTGAGGCCCACTTTGTATTTTGGCAGCAGACAGAAGGTGTTGATGGTTCCGGGGATCCAAAATGACGCCATGATCAACATGCTCCACTTTCGATGAAAACCGATCTGGTGGAACATCTGCAGTGTTTAGATTGTCCAGGCCTCAGTTCTGGGGACAAACTCTTTCGAACGTGCAAATAATAAGAGAAACAATGGTACAGTATTTTGGACATGTCATCGTGTCTGCACTTTTGTGAACGCCAAACTGCAGACAAAAGGGGCGCCTCACACACCAGGACGAGACTGTAGGCGAGGCCCGACGTGTCGTAGACGGACAAGAGCAGCGCCAGGCAGAGCCCAGACCGCGGACCCGCTAGCAGAGCCGCCTGGGAACAGACAAAAATGCCAACTTGTCTATGAGTAGGATCACAAGCAGAGCAGAGAAACTGTCATGAGAGCATGATGCACGTAAGTTTTCAACTGTGACCAGTGTCTTCCAGTGCAGGAGTTCGACTTAACTTTTCCGATGAGGTCCTCTGTGACTGAACCTGCATGAGCGTACACTGTTGGCTGCCGAATAAACTCACGTGAGTGTTTGTGGTGCCGATGAAACTGGCAGCGAAACCAAGGAGAATGGAACCAACGAACGTGAGCCACGGGTAATCTGCCAGAAACACGGAAACCGTGAAACCAGGAAGCAGACACTTGGAGAGTGCATGAGTGCAACCAAGTTAGATAAGGTGTTTCACCTGCATTGGCGAAGGCCCATGACAAGATGCCCAGCAGGGAGACCAGGCTACAAAGAAAGAAACTTTTTTGAAATGAGTGGTGTTGAACCTCGGTGGTGGAGACGCACGGTTTGAGGTCCGCGAGCACCTGGCGACGACGCGGCTGACGCGCAGCCCGCACCGGTCGAAGAGCGCGCCGAACGGGTAGGAGGACAGCCCGACGGCGGCCACGCCCAGCGTGAACACCAAGTTGAAGACGGCGTCCTGTGCCGAGCAGTCCCGTACCGCCGCTGCCGCCGTCTCGTTACCCTGACAACAGGTGTGGAACCGCAGATACCTTTTGCAACAAGTAATAAATTGATTTTGTCTGTCTGCCAAGAGATGATGTGTTGTGATGTCACAAATTTGATTTATCTCGAGCTTGGTCCAACTAAATATCACACAGGTAGATGTGTCTGGAGTAAATCCGCTCTCGCCATCATTCTGTTCTCTTTCCGCATAATTTTTTTGGCTTCAATATTTTATGGTTTCAACTATTACTGTATTTCCGTGCCTTTGTGACGTTGATGGTGATGCATCTGTCCTCGTAGATCCCGTCGTCGATGAATGTGTACAGGATGGCGTTCCAGGCGAAGAGGACGGCGCCCAAAAACATGATCTCGAGGCCGCAGATAGTCAGACTCAACGCTACAGACGAGTTCTGTGTGTGGGAATACTCGTGTGTGGCATTGTGCAAAAGAGCTGTCCGTTTCGGTTGACTTGTTCTCATGTGTTAGCACAGCTTTCTTTGTCAAAGACACTGGTAAGAAATTTGTCTTCGTGGACACAACTGGCGAGACCAAAGAATTGATTATCACACCGGTAGGAGCACGTGCACAAGGTGCGTCTGTTTTTGGGCTTCAGCGGCAGTACATAAATTCGGCAACTGACATCCAGTCGCGCTTTGTGTGCCAGGTCAGACTTCTGATTGGTGATGTCACGTAAATTTGGACACGTGAAAGTGACACGTGAAAAACTCCAGGCGATAGTTGTCTTCATTCAGAGGGACGGCCAGTGTTGGAATATGGCACACAAGCAAGCTGTGTCACATCTGTGCAGCTGCCCAGTCAAAAACACGTGCGAGCGAAAACGAACTGAAAGCTGTGATCTGAAAGGCGAGGTAGCAAATGGCGGAGTGAGTTTTGAATTTTTGCGGCACGAAAAACCGGCAGGTCCTCTGCTTTCACCCAGGCACCCTGGCGTTTGTCCAAGCGTCTGCTTCTCACGCTCATGCAGATGTGGGCACCTGTATGGGCACGCCTCTCGCTCAAATACGATCAGACTTACCATATTTGCTGTAGATTTTGGATCATCCTTCTCGCACTCCGTACACACAACAGAATGTTCCGTGTAACACACAAATAATTGAGCAGTGTTTGCAAACACAGCTCAATCGCGCGCACTGTGAAATATTTTGCGCTGTCCTCTTCAAAAATTGGATGCTTTCTTGTTGAACATTTAAGTTTTTATCCACAGACACTGTCTCCACACCCCCAGCTCCAGCGAATCCAGGATTGGGATTGAGAGAAGGTGTGTGTGTGTGGGGGGGGGGGGGTTCAGACTGCAAGAAGCGTCTGACTCAAGAGACCGGGAGAACCTCACCTTGGGAAAAAACCTGATGTGAAAAGTTTCTCTTTTTTGTGACAGCGGTGCAAAAGTTGCGGGCAAAATGATAGTTGTGGAGATTGGGGACCCCTGGATTCGCGAGAGCCCGGGAAAAAATGACTGTCTCTACGAGTACAAACCATCTTTGTGCCGCTTGAAAGGTGTTGTTGCAACTCAAGCGCACCATGTAGGTGTCTGGCAACTCCCTCAAACCACTCCGAAAGTGCAATTTGATCACACCTGTACACCGCAGTTAGCCTGGCTGAAAACACATTTTTTCTTTGCGTCAAACCATTGTGTGGTGGTTTCGCTGCATCACAAAGCGTTACCCTCTGCAAAAGGATGCTAACAGTGAAGTCCCGTGTTTACATTGCAATCCATCCGTGCTTGTCGCACGCAAATGTGCTGTATCGTCCTCATTGCTGCCTCCTCGGTTTTCGAAAGACTCAACATTCCATTCCATTGTGAACCAGTCCCGGTGTATACCTGCCCAACAAACAACATAGTGAAGCTGTGGAAGCCAGCAAAAGCTGTGAACAGATGGAGCCCTGAACAAATTGCTACTTGCAGAAGAGAGAACAGAAGCTCTTCATTCTGACCTCGACATCGTGTAACACTGAGCGAATGTTTGAGACTGCTTTGCCAAGGTTCTCCAAGCTTCAGTGGTGCCTGGTATAGTTCTTGGGAGGGGGGGGCAACACAGGCTCCACTGAGCCCTGAACAAAACAATTTTCATGTGCCCCCTTGCTTTCCGTGCAAGCATGTGGTGTGCTTGTTTTGCGTGATGTCACTGGAGCTTTGGCCGTCCCAGTTCACGTCTTGGTTTTGCTACAAGGAATAGGAAAAACAAACGTGTTGCAAAACAATAAGAACAAACTAGATGTTGCAAGCAACACAAGACAGCCCAAAATGAAGCGCTGCAAAGCATTTTCGTGTTGCACTCTGTACACAGGGGAAGGAAGTCAATTGACTTTCGTTGTCCCTGACTCCAGGCTGGACTTTCCTTGGGGGGGGGGGGGCTGCATCAGACAATTTCCCAACTTTTTTGGCAAATTTATTTTGGCAGTCATTTTGGCCAGTTCCCAGAGTTGGGATTCTCGTAGATGTTTTGCAGACAATCACACAGAGGGATGACATGTACAACCTCATACTTGAGAAACAACAAAATTCATGATGGCTGCCCAACTTTGGTGGCTATTTTATGATCATCAGGTGCTGCTCAAAGTCAGGTTTTATGAAGTGTACTTTCATTTACAAGTAAATTGACTCCCCTGAGTCAATCAATTGACTGAAGGGGTAACTTAATTATCAATGCTTTGTGAAAGGTAGCCCTGAAATTAAAGTTGACTGACTATGGTGGATTATGATGACAAAAGTTGGTTGAAATGGCTGCCCCTTGGAAAAATATCATTCACAATGCAAACAAATTTTGGTTGTACATGTTTCAGACAATTTCCCAACTTTTTTAGAAAACAATTTTGGTTGCGACTTGGGCCAGTTGTCAGAGCTGAGATACTCACTGATGCCTCAAATAACCTCAGAAGACTTTATTTTTCAACATTATTGAACAGAGTTTTTTCAAGCCCATGTTTATTCAACAAATAACAAAATGCAAGATGGCTGTCCAACTTTGGCAGTCATTATGGACCACTTCTCATCATCAGATGCTGCTCAAACCTGATGACTTGGGTTTCAGGGTGTGCACTTTCATTTCTGAGACAATTGACTGACACCCCCATTCCAAAGTCAAGAAATGCACTTGGGGATAAGTCCATTGTTGTTTCGCTGCTCTCAGTAGTTGTTTCTAGAAATAATTTTGTTCACAATTTGTGCAATGAATGTGTTGTATTCACCCTCAGCAAACAAAAGCAAATAATGTCCATTGGCTGCAACTTGTGATCGAAACATTCTTGTGAATGTCTATTGTTACCCTGGCATGAACCTCTGTGTCCATCAGTTGCTTGTTCAGAGTCACCCCTGTTCCGGACTCTGGTGCGGGACGTCCCATGTAGCAGTTTGAGATCGCCCTTCCAACCAAATCTCCCTGGTTCTGTACACCATGGCTTCAGTTCCCTGGTTCAAGGCCCTTCTCAAAACTTGCAGACACCATGATTCCCACTTTCTGTGTAGTTTTCGTGCACACTTATGCACCAGCCCCATAATTTCTTGTACGTCCCACCAAATGTTTTGCCCTGAACACTCTAAATTTTTCTATTTTCTTCTGTTGTATCTTCACAAGTCATGTTTCTTGGCTCCAGGGTTGAGGGTAATTAGCTGAGACTGAGGGCAGTCCTTCTTATGTTTATGCACGAGTCCAGATATCTGCTGGAGTTGATTTGTGACATTGATACCGGTTTGTACACTTTCGATTTGAAGACATGTGTACTCTCCCGGGCGTTTTGGAACTAATCTGCTCTCTCTCTCTCTCTCTCTCTCTCTCTGCATTGTGCCGCAGCCCAGCGCTGAAGACAGCCACCTTCCCTTCATGAAGCCTTGGCGTTGGCCGTGATCCTCTGCAGCACGCCATTTTGCCCGCAAAATGTTTGAGTGAGTGACATACAGCTGTATATATTTTCTAATATTTTCTAATTATTTGCTGAGAACAAAAAAGACACGAACTCAGAGAAGTAAACCGTTTTGGTGAACAGGATGACTTTGCGCACCCAAGTACCATCAAACTTGCACAAAGAAAGAGTCTGATGTCAGGGGAACCAATTGACCCCCGTTTATCAGCACACCCATCAAAAAGAAAACTTCCTAGCTCTTTTCGTGATCAAGGAGCCAAGTCTGAACAGTCTGAAAAAGTGGTCAACAGTTTTTGTTTTTGTGAAAACACCAGCCAGTGGCTGCTCCTGGTTGTTCCTATCTCGGCCCATGCAGACAGGTGAAAAAGTGCTCGGCGATTGCGCAAAAATGACGGGAAATGGCCGAGTGACATCACCGTTCTCCGAATATCTTGAGGTCGTCAAGTGAACTCTCTGGTCTCTCTGACAGATCTGGGACAGGTGGGGCCTGGGCACCCAGTTCCCAGAAAATGTATCCTCCCTCGGCCGAAATAACGTTCCTTTTGTCACTGTAATGTTGACAGTGAGGACCCTGTTGGGGTTTGGTCCTTGCGTTGTGTCCCTGTTCAGGTCCTGGACTCAAAGTTTTATTACTTTTCAGGTGATTTGAGGAGGTTGCGCTGTTTTAAGGGAGCTCAATTTTTGAGCGACCTGCACAGGGTGACCTGAACAAATCACCTATGCGTCTGCCAAAGTAGTGTGTACGAGGCCCGTCATTTAAGCAACCGTTTTTCCTCTGGTTGGACCCCAAGACCTTCATGGATTGTCCTGAAAAGTTTTGTATGCAATCTTGAATTGCATTGCTTCATGTTGGAATAGCTTTTAGTCAAATTTAATTTACCAAAAAGACTCAGTGATCCAACAAAAAACAATATCCAAGTGACTATTGATTATGCACTGAATTGCACTGAACTTGGCCTGTTGACCATCAATAGTCAATAGCCACACAAGGAAAATCAGTCAATTTTGGACCTGAAATGAAGTACAAAAGCAAAATTCAAAATATTTGACAATATGCTTGCAACTTAATGGGTGATTGATCTTGTGCCTGTGCAATTTTGGTGATTATGTGAGCAATCCTGTTGTTGTACCAGATGAAAAATGGTTTCTTAAATGACAGGCCTCGTATACCTGTTTCATTGTGAAGATGAGGAACAATTTTGGATCTTTGAGCTTTTTTGGTTCAATTTGTGTTGAGGATAATGCATGAAGAAGGAAAATGTTTAAAATTTGGGGTTCTTCAGGTCAAAAAGTTCAAATTTGGAGGGGCAGGAAATGGGACATGCTTGGACAAATTGGTCTGTATCTCAGAAAGTACAAACATTTGGTGAAAGAAGTATATTGATGAAATGTAGTTTTTTTTTGTATGGGCATTTGAAT
>JAAUXT010064313.1_pt1 | contig 16594 bp, 17 predicted proteins | sample 7278171 | NCBI WGS metagenome assembly JAAUXT01 (sample SAMN14350112, study PRJNA611818) | marine sediment metagenome | isolation source: surface marine sediment (1.8m) | place: French Polynesia: Moorea | collected 2018-08 | reverse complement strand
GCATTCACCACACCAACTGTATACATATAGTCTAGATTGTTGGTTCTCACCTTGATTCTTCTTCAAATTCACTTCAAATTCATACCAACTCAACATGTGCTTTAATGGTAGCAGGAAATGTGTCTAGATAGGAAGTGTGGGCTTTCTCAAGGAAGAGCAAGGACAGTTTCCGCTTCCGCGACCATCAGGGTTCCCGCCTCAGAACTTCTTGTTTTTTATGCCACCGTACGAGTATCCGCAGGAGGAAACGAACAATAAGTTTTGCTGTTTCAATTGTTGTGTCGCTGTTGCACAATTCCTCTGTGCTGGGGGATGGTCTCAGTTGCAAGTCCGAACAAAAAGGTTTCAAAATTGCCGTGGGTTCCAGTTGAATGACATTGTGGTGACCAACTCGAGTTCTTTTGCAATGTGCACAACCGGATGTTTCAGGTCGCTTCTTCTACCATCCTCTTCTCCCTCTCCCGCAAGAGCCGAACGATCCCACCATTAACGTGGAATTTTCTACTTTGGAGCCTGAACCTTTGATTGGAACCCATGTCAGGAACAGAATGTTAAGGTTTGTGAGGAAACTTGCTGTTGCCAGTGAGTCAGAAATTTATACCTTTCCTAATGGGGAACACTTCAAAACATACCTGCTTCTAGATCTGATACTGTTCGGTGAACCCGCAAAAACTTGCAGGCAGTACAACCGCACACACGTTCTTACGCAGTGCGAGTAACATCATTTCAATTTGTTGGTGGCTTTTTTACAGAGGAGAAGCTGGGTCCTATCGAGCAATTATTCAGCACGTCACTCCGAGAGGAAGCTCCCCCAGAGTGGGAACAGACGAATCTCCAGTCTGGGCCAGGTACTTCTTCAGGCCTGTAAGTTTCTGCGACGAACAAGGCTGATACGAGTAAAACTCCTGGCTTTGCGGACACTGCCTGATAAAATTGCTTGACTTGTGTCGATATCTTTCACAAAGGTTGGAAACAGTGGGTACTCAGTCGCAGTGGTTGTTGAACAAGGAAGCAGATTCAATGAGATCGTGGACCAAACAACGTTTCCGCAGACTGTGTACTTCCACCGAACCGACCTGAGCGACGATCGGCCCCCGAGATGCGCCTACTCGACCAGAATTGTCTACAAAGGTGTCAGTTGTTGTTCACACACACAAACATCGAGTATGGAATTTAAGTGCGCCTCAAATTACTGGAAATATTGAGGCCACACTGTGTGTTCCCAATCCCTGTCCACCTTCTCACGTCATTTGTTGCTTCCATTCCAAGCTCCGGTTGTGTTTCTGTCGGCCGGTGCCTTCTCTGAAACGTGGTCAGCTGACGAGCTGATTGCTGACAACGTAGTTCAGGAGATTGAAACCTACCTGGAGGGTTCGTCTGAAAATCCGAAGGGGATACATGTGAGTTTGTTGAAAAGTACACACAAAAAATTTAAGACCGAGGCTGTTGTTTGGTCGTTTTAAGGTCTTTGGAGAAAAGGACAATTGTTTGTGTCAGGAACACACATGCCGAAAGCAGTGTTGCTCGGAGCGTGGATTTGTGACACGATGTCGTCCAAAAAGTCAAGCAGATGCAGTTGGAATCCACTGGACCACGACCCTCTGCTCCAAAATTTTCATGCCCGTTATTTTGGGGTATTAGAGAGCAATTTCTGTTGCTTTTCCTGTCCACGTTAACTTCTCCAAGATTTTTGTTTGTCCCTCCCAAAGGTTTGTTCACCTCCCATGACCTCAATATTGTTTCCCAAGAATACACTGGTTGATTATTGCCAAAGAGAACTAATCGAACGGAAGATTGACCTTTTCAAAACACGTCAGGCAGATGATAAACACTTGTGCAAGAAGTGCGTGCACTGCCATCAAACGCTCATAATCTGCGACGACTCTTCAACGTTTTTGTGTACAATTTTTCTGTTTCAGAAAACGCTTTCAGCTTGAACCGCATCCCAAACTCGCAAACACTAATTATTGCTTGTAAATTGCAGAAGCGAACGAGAAATGTAGTCGCTGTGTTCAACGTTTTGTACAAGAAACACATCACCGACAATCCAGTTGGAAAGGATTTCACGCTGTGGCGTTACTTTGGACTCGATGGCTCAGTCTTCATTACTGATCACAGAATGCCCCACAACTACGACCACCAAAGGAGACCTTGGTTGGTGCATGCCTGATTAACCTTCTTACATAAAAGTTAACTTTGCCTGAAGACCCAGGGGTAACTCCGAAACAAATTAATTTATGCAAATTTTGCACCACGTCCAGAGTCCTCACTGCGACCGCCTTTTTCGGCAAGAGACCTGGGAATGAGAAAACAGAAACAAGTTGCTTCTTTTCTGTCTTACAGGTACACAGCAGCCGTTTGGAACCAGGGAAAGGTGACTGTGTCGGAACTCTACACGGATGCAACAACATCTATGGATGTTGTCACTCTGGGCAAAACTGTCACTGCAGGGAGGTGCGTGGGCTGTTGCAGTATGTTGTGTTTCCAAAATTAACAAGGAATATTTTCGAGAAACCAGTAGTGTTCTGTTTCAAATTGCACAAAAATGCAAAAATACCCCAAAACAGATTGTTTTTGCAGAGATGGTCCCGTGATGGGTGTGGTGGCCATGGACTTGACCCTGCCTCAAATTTGCTACAACTTAATCACAGCCTATCCCGAGTGCAACAGTGACGAATTCGTGTTAGTGAGACTTCAAGACATGAAGGAAATGTCTGCCCAACTGCGAAAAAGAAACAACATAGAAACGATTTTGTTCGGCATTTCAGGTGCATGATCATGAATGAAAATGGAATTTTGATTTTCCACCCTGACTTTGTTCTTGACGACAAGATCTCAGAAAAATCCAAAGGACTCAGCATCATGCAGAAGGTGAGAAGAGCAAAAACCACTTCAGTATTGATGTATGTGTGTATTGCACCAGGTTGTCGAAGTCTGTCCATGCTCGACTGTGTGTGCTACGTCTGTTGTCCCATTGTGCTGACAAAATCCATGTTGATTGCAGGAACCTGGGGTAGCAATACAACTGATTGAGCGAGGGGTGCTTGTCAAGGACACCTGCTTGAATATCAAAGATCTCAAAAACCAAATATTCTGGAAGGTAAAGAGATGAGAATGTGGAAAACGTCGAACTTTTTTGCAAATGTTGAATTGTCGCGATGTAAGAAAATTGTTTTGGCGTTCTATTTGAGGTTTCTACGAATTTCAATTCATTCTCTGATGACGATTTCGCGATATCAAGAATAGAAGAGACCAATATTTTCACCATCAAGAGGAGAACAAGTGTTGGGTCAGGGGAAGAGAGTTGTGACTGCAAGGTGACGAAGATGGTGGTATCGTTTTGTGATCGTATTTCTGACATTTTGAACTCTTGCAAAAATGAATGGTCAACAACCTTTTGAATTTCCCCGGCACAAACAATTTCTTTCTGTGTTGCCCCCTGAGAAACGGTTTGTTCTTTGCTTTCTTGCTGCAGGAAGCTTCACATGCCGCCGAATGTGTGAGTGATCCAAACGCCGATGACTGGTGTGAATGTCCTTGCTCCGTTCCGACCGACAGTTTCGATTTCTGTGGATATGCCAGAGATACAAGCAGTCTCACGTGAGTAGACCCAGTTGAGAGATTTGCGAAACCGTCCCTTTCTCTGTCACTCAGTGGTTTTGTTTTCACACGAAATGTTTGTTTCCTTGTCTGAAGTTGCAAACGGATGCCCCTGTTAATGCATTGGCAGTGCATTAATCATCAAGCGAAATTCATCCAGGAAGGAGCGCAATTACTGTCTGTCTGTCTGTCTGTCTGTCTGTCTGTCTGTCTGTCTGTCTGTCTGACCAACGCCTTGTTGGAAGTGTCTCTCACAGAAAGAAAAGACGTAATCTGACAAAGTTTCCAAAAGTGGGCAGCTGGGCAACTGTTCCCTGTTCTGTGTGCCCTTGCAAATGCTGAATGCATTCATGAACTGTGCATCATGACAAGTCAAGACGCAAGGGGAAAGATGCCGGAAAACCCAGGAGTCCCTCTTGGTCTCTTTTGACCTCAACTTGGCTCATATTTTGTATTGCTGTTGCAAAAGTGAAAAAAGAATTTCTTCCCTTTTTGAAACTGCCCGCAGTTTTCCAGATGGTTCTGCATGCCTGGGCACCGGAGGTAAAAAGAGCTGTTCCCGATTCTTTTTTCCTCCTGGCATTTTTTGAAAATTTCTGAAAGCAAGACATAGATCTAGCTACTTTTGCATGAGACATGCACTCTTTGAAGAAATAAAGGAATCATTCAAGTCCCAAGGAAGGTCACTTTTCAGAAGTTCTCCTGGACCGTGCTTCCCCAGCGTACCACCCGTCACGTTTGAGGACGTGCAGGAGCCTGAAGCAAACACGCTGAGAATGCTGTCCAAGTGCACCCAGAACCAGTGCAGGGCGACGCAAATTTGGTATTGCGCACAGTGTTGAAAGTAAACTTTGGCGCCGGTCAGTCGTTCAGATTTGTAGGACAACAAGCGTCTGTGTTTTGTGTGGACAAGAGTGCTTCTTTCAGGGAGTGCGAGAGTCTCCTGGATTGTGACTGGTGCGCCGAGGACAGCAATTGTGTCAATCCAGACATCAACGAACCAGACCACGAGTGTCCCAGAGGTACGGTTCGGGTATTTCCTCCCGAGTGTGTTGTCTCCTCTTCGCTTCAATGGTCATCATTTTGCCAACACGAACTCCTGACCATCCTGAATGATTCATGTGAACCGAACAGAAACACAAGAGCCTGTCAGCCGCAGAGATGTCCGTCCAGTTCACAACCCACGTTGTTTAATTTTCCTTCCCACCCAAACACCCTCTTCATTTGGCAAATTCAGAAAACAATGTTACCGGTATTATCAATCTACTTGCTTCCTTTTCTTTCCCCTCCATTCAAGTTTCAATGAAATGTTGGTTTGGGGGCAACAAAAGTAATTTTGCTGAATTTGGCTTCAATTTGCACTGGGGTGGAGTCTCTTGTTCGATGCTGGGCCCTGAAGTGCAAGGCCACAAATGGAATCATTTATCCTTGCGACCGCAAGAGAGGCCAAAGAGTCAAAAGCCTTTCGAAAACATGCACTCGGCCGAAAAGTATCGGCCGTGTGTTTGGTATGACATTTGGCAAGGGCTCTTCATGCATCTCGACATTTCTGGAGCAGGCTCGACGTTTGGCCAACAGCTGACCCTCAACGGAGACGAACTACAGGCGCTTTGGCACAACACCTTGGAAAAAGCTCTTCACATCAGCAAAATTCAAGTGGGATCCAGCCGAACCTCCAATCTCAATCTGTTTTCTTCATGCAGAATTGAATCCGTGGTTGGTGCCAAGCCTACATTGGTGGTGTTTTATTTTCCAGGACTATCTGAACACCAAAGTCGTGTATTCGGACCCAGTGAAAGCGGATGGACAGGTCCTAGTGAACAAGGTAAGTTGTGATAACTTTTTTCCGGTCTCCGCTTGTCTGTCAGACCGCACAGCCTCCAGAGAGGGAGTGAGTACACTTTGATCATGATTCTGCAATCAGGAGCTGATTCAGAGTACGTAGGGGCTGGGCCGAGGTTCTGAGGTTCTGAGCGACGTTGTTGGAATGTGCGTTGTCAGTTTTTCTTTTACCCTGTGGGAAACCACATTCCAGGTGGCGTGAGCCTGCTTGTGTCACGATGTCGAAAGCCTCAGGTTTTGAGGCTGGAAAGTGAAGGCAAAAAATGAAAGTTTGAGACAGAGCCTTGTGTGTGCTGTGATGTCCAAAAAGGCTGTTTGAAGAAGTGTTTTTGGGAGTCCTTGGAGTGAAGACACATTCGAGTTTCACACCACCGACTTTCTATGTGTTCCAAATTTCAATTGAAGAAACAGGCCCAAGCAGTCGTGAGCCACGCAGTGAACACGCATTCAAGTCGCTTGTTCAGGTTGCTCATTCAGTTTGCTTGCGCCTCAAAGTAGGTTCTGCAGCACCAGATAAATTGCAACTTCAAAAACATTTTTGACCCATCAAGTTCACCAGTAACCCTCTCACAGCAGCAACTTGAAAAAAAAATGGAACTTTTGCAGTGAGTTTGGCCACTGGCAGAACTTTGGCACTTTTTTGCCCCAAAACCAAAAACTCCCACACAAGTGACCACAACTCTGAACATGCGCCTTTCACCCAAAATCTCGTTGACTGACAGACTGATGTCCGATGTCGTGTACGTTCGACCGGGAATGTTGCAGATCGCACAAAACGTTGAAAGGCTCTTGGACGGCTTCGGTGGCGCCACCACGAAGCTTCGCGACGCGGTGGAGGCGACGCTGAACCGGACGGACGGAGTCGTCGCGTCCGAGGAGAACGAGGCGGAGCGCTGCTGCGACGCGACCCAACTCAGCGAGGGCGCCGCCGGGTTCGGACGGGTGAGCTTCGTTCAAACACTGCAGCACTTCCAGCAGAATGACTGACGACAATGAGAAAGAAGGTGCAGAACTTTCTTGGTTCTGACCGCGGCGTTGTGACGGGACTCAAGTTTGCACAATTTGCTCCGTTGCTGTTTCCTTGATGCTTCAAGATAAAAAAGAGACAACACATTATGGCGTTGGTATTGAGGCACAGAAACAAATTGAAAGAACAATTAGAAGCAATTTGATTTGTTTTTTACCGTCAGATCAAGGCCAACTTTGACAAACACTGCAATTTTGGAGTTGGTTCTTTGGATCCGAACTCACGATACATCAAGACAGGTGAGCGTCCGCTGCAGCTCCACCAGTTTGAACACAAGAAGCGGATTTCCGAGCCAAACGGTTCACACCTGACGAGATTTGAGTCACCAGGTTTTTGACGTCTGTGAAAAAAGCCTCATCAAGACTTAGAATTCACAGAGTTCACTCAAACAGACCTCAGGCCTGAGACCTGTTTGCTAGTTCTGTTTGCACGCGACTCAGGTGTTGCTTCGCGATGAAACTTGGTTCTGTTCATCCTCTTTCCTTTCCAGAAAATCAAGCAAAGCAATCTGCGCAAAAAGCAATGGCAGTGAATCTGTTACGCACTGAATCGCTACTCTTCCCATGTTTTGACGGAAAAGCTATATTTTTTTGCAGATCTCTTCTTACAAGCGGCGAAGGAAAACATGCGTGTTCCTGGGGTGAAGTGGCAGTACGCAGCATTTGAATGGGAATATGTATCTCTCTTCCCCAGTTCCGCAATTTGCCCCCAGGAATATAACCCCAAGCTGAGGTGAGTATTTCTACCCTACAAAACGAAATGGAGATCCTCACAAATGTTTTGAACCCAAATTACAACAACGAGCACTGCACAGTTTCCTGCTCTTCCAGGCCGTGGTATCTTGAAGCCAGCGCACCATTCACAAAAAATGTCGTCATCGTCATCGACACCAGTGTTTTCAGTCAAGAGTTTGAAACAGTCACACAAGCCGTAAATACTGTTCTTGACAGTCTGGGACCTCATGACAGAGTGAGTACAACGAAGGACCTGAGGAATTAAATTTTGGTCCCTGTGCCTTCAAGCTTCATGCAGGTCTTCATTTCAATTCAGATTGCCGTGGTGGCGTCTGGTCGGGAAACGCGAGTTCCTCCCGGTAAACGGGACAGGGGCACCGATTGCTTCAGCTCCAAGCTCGCGCGTGGAATTGAAGCAAACAAAGATCACATCAAACGATTCGTGAAATCTATCAGCTCATCTGGCCCTGCGCAGATCAGCTACATCCAGGCGTTCTCCAAGGCCTTCTCATATTTCAAGCCTGACACATGGGGAGGTGTGTATTCGTGAGCCTTGTGAACCGCAACCTTTGCATTACCACTGTCAGGGATTCAAGTGGCTGATTTCTCTTCTGTTCAGAAAATTTCATCCTCTTTGTGAGTGATGGTGATGCTGTTGAGGATCTGATCACCATTCTGAGCAGACTGCAGAATCTCAACACAAACAACGTTGTTATCAACACGTTTGGCTTCCAGATTCCACCGGGTGAGTCTGTCACCAAGGAAACACCATTTCAACCTGCCTTTTCTTTGCACATGATGATGTGTGCAGAAAGAAGTTTGAATTCGCTGCAGGTCAACCGCACAGGCCGAATCTTCTGCGCGCCATTGCAACTGCGTCTTCAGTGAGTTTTAAATGCTGAATATCTTTGAAACCTCTGTGGAGAGCACCCTCAACCAAAAAGCCCACAAGTGCTTCACACATTCGATGTCGAACGTCGAAGGTTTTTGATTCGGCAGGTTATCGAAGCAATCTTCATATCCACAGGGCTCATTTAAGCAAGTTGAAACGTCCAACATCCGAGAGACACTCGCTTCCTTCTTCAATTCCGTTGTGCGCCGAACGTCCGAGGTCAGCTTCACGGGTCCCAACGTGGACGCGTCTGGTCTCGGCTTGATGCTCACCACGTGTCTCCCGACGTACGAGTCTTCCACTGTGTTCCGAGGAGTCGTGTGTCTCGATGTGAACTTTGACGATGTTTTCACGGAGCTCACTGCATTCAAGGACACAACAGCAAAGCCACTCTACACCTTCCTTTTGGACAGATACGGTATGTTTCTGTGTTGGTGTCTAATTTGAAGACCTGGTGTTGAGCTTGGGAAATCGCCAGACGGAAACACTGTTTGGCAACAACAGGCAACAACGCAGCCTGCAGCGACTCGAGGTCGTCCTGAACCAAGAACATGTCAACGCATGTGCAATCGGCGAACCCTTCTTCTCTGCGGTTTTGATTCTTGACACCTTGAGCCGTATAACATTGTCTCCGAATGTGCGTGTGTGTTGAGGCACACTTACATGCTGCTCACGAGGTGGAACAGGCTCCACAGGCGAGGGCTCGGGCGTCGGGTGGAATCGACTTTCCTGTGGTTCCTTCCAGGGCGATTTCTTTACCATCCATTGCTGCCACTACCAGACGACGCGAATGATCCGCTGGTGCGCGCGCAATTTTCCTCGCTTGAACCCGATCCACTTGTTGCAGTCAATGTGAGGGACAAAATGCTCAAGTAAGTTTCGACTCGTGCACAAACAACAACTGATGTCAGACCGGAACATCCAAAGGCCAAAAACAGATCTGTTGCAACAAAACATTGGGTCATTCGCTTGGAACCACACATCCAAAATATCCAGAGAACTAAATCTACCAAAAAGAGGATAACCGTCAAGACAGGCGGGCGGAGATGGCAGTAGCTACAGGCAGTTTTGAGAAAAGTTTAAACCCGGTCAGAGACTAGTGAAAAGGTTTTGTCCATCACAGCGGAGAGAGTGGGATGTACAGCACCACGATCCAGTATGTCACACCAAGGGGCAGCCGCGCCAGAGCTGGAACAGACGTGTCCCCAGTCGCGGTCACCTACGTCTACAGACCTGCAAGTTTCCTTTGTTCCTCGAACTGACGTGTTTTGCCTTTCCTCGAGTCAAAACGTGGTGGCTGGAGAGTGCTTAGCCTTGCTGAATTATGTACTGTGTTCTACCTCTTCAGGTTGGCAGCAGCGGGCTGACTGTTGCTGCTGTTGTTGCAAAAGAGAAACAGTTTATTGAATTAGCGGACCAGTTTGACTTCCCTGACAAAGTCTACTTCCGCCGAACTGACCTGACCAGCGACGGTCCTCCCTCGTGCGCCCGATTCAACAGGATAGTCTACAGAGGTCAGCCATCAGCAGCAATGTTTGTTTTAGCTTTCCATATGGTGCGGCGTGGAAGCCAAACTTCCCTGTACTTTGCTGCACATCTTCTGAAAGACAAAATAATGTTTGTGGTTTTCGTTCAGCCCCGCTGATCCACCTGACACCAGACGCCTTCAACGGAACTCTGAAGGCTGATGATCTGATCCACGATGACGAAGAAGCAGTTCAGCAAACAGAGGCCTACCTTGAAGGAGCATCCGAAAACCCACAAGGGATCTTGGTGTGTACCCCAAAGCTGCTTGACAAACACCGACCAGGACCTTGTGTCGAGCATGTTCCGTTTTCTTGCCTCCTCTCCAGCAGAGCTCACCCTGAAAGGTCCAACCGTCAGGAGAACTCGTAACAGACGCAAACAGGGTGGGAGACTGGTGGCCTTGCCGTTGAACCGCAACGTTTGTCGAACATTTGATCTCTCGTCAATCTGTCACAGACAGAAAGCACTTTGTCGTGGTCATTTTTTCCTTTTTTCAGAAACGTGCAAGGAACACAGTAGCAATTTTCAATAATTTGTACAAGGAACACGTAACTGAAAACGAAGAGGGTTCAGAGTTTGTTTTGTGGCGCTCATTTGCACTTGAAAGTGGCGTTTTCATCACTGATCACAGAATGCCTTACAACTACAATCACCGAACGAGACCTTGGTTGGTTCTTTACGCGTGTTTGTGGTTGTGTGTGTGTGTGTGTGTGTGTGTGTGTGTGTGTGTGTGGTGTGTACATGTGTGCATATCTTGGTCAATCAGCCAGTCAGTCAATCTGTCTGTCTGTCTGTCTGTCTGTCTGTCTGTCTGTCTGTCTGTCTGTCTGTCTGGCAGTCAGTCAGTCTGTCTGTCTGTCTGTCTGTCTGTCTGTCTTGTTTGTTTCTCTGTCTGTCTGTTTCGGCACATTTTCATGCAACTTGAAGAAAAGACCTGTTCATACAAACGTTTCGTTTTTGCAAAAGGTACACAACTGCGGTATTAAATCCGGACAAAGTTACTTTGTCAGAACTTTGTTTGGCCGCCACGTCGACCAGGAGCGACTGCTTGGTTTCTCTTGGAAAAGCAATCACTGCGGGCAAGTAAGTCCCCCACTTATTTTCTCAATTGCGAAGCCTCACTGTTTGATTCAGTTAGTCATGTGTCAACATGTACATGTACCTGATTGCAGCAATGCTCCCGTTCTGGGTGTGGTCACTGTGGAACAGACTTTGGCCAGAATACAATACGACCTCATCGTTGCCTATCCTGAATGCGATTCAGATGAATATGTGTAAGTACAAACAAGTTTTTTTTTTTGTTGATCTGGCTTCGCGTACATTTCTTACCTCAAGATGACCATGTTTTGGAGGGAACTCTTCAGGTGCATGATCATGAACGAGAACACAATTCTCATCTTCCACTCTGACTTTGTCAACAAGACAGAGACCGACATACGGAGTGTGAGCCTGGTGGAAAAGGTAAAAGTGGAGTTTGTGGATTCCCCTCACAAGCGAAGATGTTGCGTTGTAGCACCTGAGTTCAATCTGTCAAAGTCGCCCCCATAACAAAGGGGAATACCAGGTCAAATTCTGGACTGGCTCTTCACTGCTTTCAACAGGAACCTGCAGTAGCAAGGAAGCTGATAATGCGAGGCGTGCTGGTCACAGACATGTGTTTGAACATCAAAACAAAGAAAGACCAGGTCTTCTGGAAGGTATAATGCCGCTCGGTTTGCTTTGCTTTGCTTGATCACACTGTGTTCCCAGTTGCGAAGGACAAATCAGAACAAACCACTTTTCAACAGGTTTCAATGCGGCAAGAATCTTTGTCCGAAGCCAACTTCGCATTGGCGAGGATAAAAGAAACCAACGTCTACGTCTTGAAGCGTCGAGCCAGTGTCGGCGCAGGAGAGAATCCTTGTGAATGTGGAACACATCAGGTTAGCGTCTTCTGAGAGTACAGGCCATTCATAGCTTTCCGATTTCTTTTGCACTTTTGTCCACAGACGAAAGAAACAAGTATTTGTTCCCGTGTTCATCTGCAAACAGGACGCGTCAGGGACAGCACGGTGTCTGAGCGATCCCGAAGAGAACGAGTGGTGCGGCTGTCCCTGCCATCGCCAGACAGAAGGGTTTGATTTCTGCGAGAACGTCAGGGACACAACGCAACACAAGTGAGCATCACAAAAGGGGCAAGGGGCTTCTCGTTTGCCAGGTGATCAGTGTGGGATCCCAGGGGTTTTTGCGTCTTCTGGAGCGGGTCCTGGTAGTTCGCTCGTTCTCAGTGAAGCTCTGGGCAAAGCTCATGTGCACGATGACGGAAAAGTGGCCCAGATGATGCAAGCCATGCAAGCTTCAGTGGTGAAGCAGTGTGTGGTGATCTTATCCCGCGTCAAATCTTGTCGAAAAGGACAAACCAAAGGGATTTCTCCTGAGTATTTACGTATGAATTGGTTTGATGCAGCCCACGAAAGAGCAGAGCAAGCCCAGCTTAAAATTCTCGTTGTCGCAGCGGCTCGCCGGAGCCTTGTTTCCCAGACACGCCGACGGTCATGTACGAGAACGTGCGGGCGGAAGAGACGGAGGCGTTGGGAGCGCTGCGCAAATGCACGACACAAGACTGCTCAACAACCCTGAAACGGTTCGTCTTTTCACAAATCACTTTGACTCGTGAGGGCGATCAGAGAGAGGCCTTTTGGTGTGTGTGTTGGTGTGTGTGTGTTGGTGTGTGTGTGTGTGTGTGTGTGTGTGTGTGTGTGTCACAAACATGAGACACAGAGAATGTTGAGCTTTTCTCAGTGAGACGGTTTCTTCACTGGTGATTCTGTTGTCATCTCGTTTCGTCCACAGAGAGTGCGAAAGCATGCTGGATTGCAGATGGTGTCCCGACGACAATCACTGCAGAAACCCATCCATCGACGAACCAGATCACCGGTGCCCCAGAGGTAGAGCTCAGAGATATCGTTTTTCAGACAAAGAAAAGTTGCATCAAAAACTTGCAAAAAAGCACCCCGTGATGCCATAGCAAGAGACATTCACACCCACATTACTCTGGGCTGATTACCAGGGGTGTCTCGCGTACATCCACTGCGCCATCCACATTGCCACAAGGAACCAAAGCCTTTCCGCATTGAACGATTCTCAAACTTTGACCTTCCTCAGTCCTCACAAAACTTCACACCCGGCAGACGCTGAAAATTTAGCAGGTTTATTTACGTCAAGAGAACATCAGCACAGATTCAAGTGATGAACTCTTGACAAGGGTGAAAACACGACTACACGGGTCTGTCTTGTCCGGGCTTTGAAGCTTCTTCTCTGTGGCAGAAAACACTTCCTGATTCCAGCCAATAAGGAGTGTGAGTGATGTCACATACTTGAGGGCTTTACTGATTCGTCCATCGAATTTTGGCCTGTCTGTGGCTCAACCCTCCCACGAACCCACTGACGAAGCATTCTGGGGGTGGGGAGAGGCTTCATTCCATCTGACCTCATTCTGGGCAAATGCAAGCTACTTGTGCACATTCTCCTCTTTTACTGCTGTCCAGCGGCTCCCTCAGGAACTCAAAGTCAGCCTCTTGGGTGCTGGACTAAAAGATGTTTCATGACAACTGAGGGAGGGTAGAATGTTGGAATGTTTTTGAGAGGTCAGTGAGGGATTGGTGGCTTTGCGTTCTCATTCCAGGTTCTTCGACTGGATCTTTCATTTCAACTACGGCTCCGTGTCTTCTCGCAATGGTTTTTGCTGTTCATCTCCTGCGCACGTAACGCACAGACTCATTCAGGTCAAACTGCAACGGATTCAGGGAGTCAGGAGCCCACAGGCCTCCCTTTTGTTTTTGCCTTTTCGTTCTGTTTTTGCGCTCTCAGGTTCAGCTCCGCCAAAGGCCGCCCTTTTTTGTAGCAAGAATGCAGGATCAAGTTTTTGTTTATTTTTTTTAGGGGGGGGATTGGTTGTCCCTTTTAAATCGAGATCATCTGTAGTGCAGAAGAGAGACGCAACATACCTTGCTCTCCTGACATTGTTGTGTAAGCCCAGGAGGCTCTCTTACGAGATGTCGTGAGCCTGGAACCTGGAGCCGGATGTTTGTTCGCAACCGATCTCTGAACTCTTCTACGATTTGGTTGTTCTGAGTTCTGCGAACTCAAACAAGGGAGGACAACAGATGTTCTTTTTACGCTTCTCAACAACTTCCAAGCATGGAAGGCTGATGAAAGGCACACGTGTACTCTCTTTCACGATTAAACAGCCCAGTGTCTCACACAATATCATTCAGTGCGTCTTGTATTTCATGCATCCTTTTGTTCTCAAAGGCACCGAAGCCACTGGTGACAGCTACATTGCTGTGATACATGTGTTCCAAAGGTTCACTGTGCCCACTGGGACAAAAGAAATTCCTAAGTAAAAATGCCTGACTGGTTTGATAGAACTTGCACCTGCTGAATTTCTGAAAATTTTAAATCTCCCTTTTTGCATTTCGAATGTGCTTGTGGTGTACGGATGAAGTTGAGAAAGACAAGGAACTGGCCTCTGCCTGAGAGGAGTTATCACAGGAGCCCACGCCTTTGTTGCTCGCCAAATAGAGGCTTTGCCACAAGATTCTGGTTCGAGATGGGAGTAAGATCTATACACAAGAGTTGTACTGAAAATTGATGGAACAAAAGTTCCCAGAATACTCAAGACACGTCACTTTCGCAGAAGGCGTTTCAGGATGAACCCGTCTGGAAGGCGAAGTGGGCCTCTCGTGGCTTTTGTAGGAAGTGTTTGTACGCTCTTCCAAGATTCTTCAGCCTGCAGCAAACTGCCTCCCGCAGGATGACACAACACACGAGTAAAAACGCCAGAAAGACGAAAACCGGTTCGGTGAGGTTCTCAGGGGAAGGCGAGCTCCGCAGAATGTGTGTCGCCTGCACTTCATTGAAAATGTTTCGCAGGTGATCTGTTTTTGAGGTGACAGCATTCCGTCAGGCCTGTGCACGGGACATCGAATGTTAAAACACTTCCCTGTGCGACAGGAAAGTATCCAAACTCAGAAACAGAAACAGAAATTACAAAAGTTCAGCTGGACAATGATGTGTCTGCAAATAAGAGGTGGTTTTGTGGTGTTCGTTTCAGCAAAAGCGTTGAATCGAATTTTGAATGATCATTTGCAATCAACAGGTTATTTGGTGATGCGAAGACCAGCTTCCAACGTGGAGCAGTTGCAGTGTCCATTGTAGCAAGAAATTTCCCATTAATTTTCAGTTGCCTAGAAACACGAAGCTGCACGTATTAGCAAAAGCTGTTGACGAATCTGCTAGATCTGATAATAGACGCATGTGTGCTTGTGGAAAAAATATCGAAGTGCAAGCTCAGGAGGTCGAGCCTGACATCAGGTGTGTGCAGGTTCTGTTGTCTTTGAGGCTGATGACAGAAAGAACTCGTTGCGTGCTGGTAAGTCGTTTTTTTTTTCTGTCAGGAGGAAAACATGCGTTGCTTGTGGCGAAGCAAAACCTGGGAAACTTACTTTCTTGACTCGTACCGGTAACTCCTGCGCCACTTGCGTAAAGAGGGCCACACAGAAAGCGAATTTAACTATTGCTCTGAATTGAGTTGCACAATGCAACTTTTGTCCAGGGATAAAGGTTTGACTGTCAATTTCGTGTTTTGCTGCAAAGTCACGGGGAAGAGCAGGTGCAAATTGCGTGTGTGGCTGTTCTGATTGAGCACCAGCCATGTGTCAAGTATTGTCTGATTTTGATCCAGACAGGACTTCAGACTGACCTTTCAGTTGTTCGTCAAAACCTGGAGTGAGCTGCTTTCGTGTGAAACACGCAGTAACGTTTTTCGCCACCTGCCCGCCCCACTCTCTCAGGCGGTTCCATGAATTCGTGTCGATTGCTGCCGAAAAGTGGATTTGGGTCTTTACAATTCTCTTTATCATCTGTGTTCAGTCGTTGCACGAGATGTTCCTTCATACACGGTGATCATGTTGAGCAGAAATACGCTCGTAAGTCTCTCCGTTGCAATTGCTCTCGTTGTGCTGATCTGCCTTCGCTTGCGTGTCATATCAACGTGTAAGGGTGTCGGATTGGTCTTTGGAATTGCATGGTGTTGCGTATCCCAATGGAGACTCGTAGGGCAGAGAACGAAGTTCTGGCACGAGGATGAGCATGTGCCTGGGCCGAAAGAACCTTCAGGCGGAGGCACATGATCATCCTCGTGACTGTGTCAGAATGCTCTTGGGATTTTACGAGTAGATCACGACATACGAGTATAACTGACATGTTGGACAACAGAGTGTCCGATGAAAGTCCGAGATTGAAATGGGAGACCCGATGCCCATGTCCGGTGTTGAATGTACTCCTTGGTCAATCGACACAGCATCTCAGGATCAAAATGCGAATGGTGCGGCTTGCGTTCAGTCGGGATGCACGAACACTGACAATCTGTGTCTGTGCCCCATTTGTCCTCACGGTGGCACAGACAACCGGCCTCATTTGGCTGTTCCTCCGACTTGTGCAAACGTGTAAACGGTCCATTTCAGTACCACAAGTACCCTTGGGGCCTTTCCACTCGGACGATCGTCGAGTGGAAAATGCGCTGTGCCTTTTTGACACCGGGTACTTCTGACCCGCCGACAACGTGTCCACTGCCACCCAGCCGCCGCATGTTGACAAACTTCGGTCAGGTGGTCACACGTCGACATCGAGTGCCACGGCGCGTGTCAAGATTTTCTCTTCTGACGCAATTTCGAAACGGTGTGTTTTTTGTTCTCGACACTCACGCGGTCTGTCCAGTTTGGTGAACGCAACTGGAGTGAAGTGTCCAGTTGTCAGGTCAAGATCGCCAGAAAAATACACAACGTACAAAATGCGCAACACTGAAACGTGCTGTCGGTTAACACTAGCGGGGCTCCGGCACTCAGACGGCGATTGTAAGGGGACCGTCACAGGCTCCTATCCAAGCAATTTGGACTGGGTGTGACTTGGTGGCACTGGCTCCGTACGGAG
>JAAUXT010037736.1_pt1 | contig 16598 bp, 20 predicted proteins | sample 7278171 | NCBI WGS metagenome assembly JAAUXT01 (sample SAMN14350112, study PRJNA611818) | marine sediment metagenome | isolation source: surface marine sediment (1.8m) | place: French Polynesia: Moorea | collected 2018-08 | reverse complement strand
GGCGTACTTATCCTGGATTTCAATAGGAACGTCCACGGCTTTCGCAAACGAATTACCCCCCCCCATCATTGGCTGAAGTTTGCAACTGGGCGCACACATGCAGCGATGTCACGTCTGACGTGACAAAGTTGCGTGGCACAGTATTTCACTCAACGCAAACTGATTGCAAGGACTATGGGTTTGTACATACGAGTGAGTGTCCCGTATGTAAGCAAAGTATCTGCGATCCTCGGGGATTGAAATGGCGTCGGCGAACTGCAGACAGGGATTGAGAGTGCGGTAGGCACAGTCGTACTTTGCGCTTCTATCTGAACCCACGGTGGAGGCAGCTCGCTCTGCAATGCACAGACACACAGTCGCACGACAAACCCACGCCGCATGAAACATGTACAGCTTTCGACGACACGAACACGCCCCAGCAGCGAAGACGCCACAGAATAAAACTACACTACATGCAGAAGGGACGTCGGCGGACCAGGAGTTGTTCGTGAGATTGTGCCTGATGGCGCATCATTGTGGGGAAGTGGGAAAGCGGCCCCTAAATTCCCGGACAATAGCGCTGTGCCGAACACACGGTGACAAAACGGGAGTGAGGTGGACTCGTCAGTGTCAAAGTTGAAATGTGGACGTTTTGGGGAAAAAGGGCAGGGCCTGCCCCTGGACCTTGATTCCCTGAAGCCGCTCGAGCGCCGAAAGCCAATTTACCACACAGATCTCTTGAACGCAAAGCACACAAAGCTGAAGCAGCGTACCCTCCGTGCTCTGCCGCACTTCAATCTCGCAGTTCTTGCCGCGGAACGCCACGCCCCGCCGCGCGAGCAGGTTGCAGGCGCACGTATAGGTGGCGCCCGACGCGGTGCACAGAGCGCCGTTCTTGCACGGAAGCTCGTCGCACGGGTTGACGGCGGCGGCGGCGGCGTTGACTCTACCTCCGTTCTCCTCCTCCTGCGCCTGCTCCTCCTCGACCGGGGCATCGTTTGCGCGTCGAGTGCTGCTGCTGCTGGTGCCGTCCGTGCCTTCCCCGAGAACATCATTGAAGCCTGAAAAGGAGACAAGACATTCGTCCGAAAAGCAAACTGGAATCATCAAGACAAGCTGTGCATACATTTTGAGGAGGCGGCGGCGACGCCAACAGCGAATTTATTCACACTGATGTTTTTTTCTCTCGTCTTTTCTGTCAGCACCTTTGATGTCGGTGTTTGCTTTGTTACAAGAACGAAAAATGCCAACTGGCTGTTTTGATTCACCAACTTTTCTTGGTTTTTTGGTTTTCATTTCCAATGCCGCTTGAGATGTTTTTGCTTTGGATTGAATTCAGGTGGAGTTGCTTTGATGTTGATTGGAGGCAAATGAACAATGAACGCGAATATACAGCTTCAGCAGGAAGATTACCACTGTTTTTCAACTACCTCAAGCACACGTTTTGCTGAAGTCCGAATCCCAATCCCGTGTGCAACACCTACAATTATTTTTCTGCATACCGCCCGCACTGCAAATTTCCTTGGAAGAAGGGCTGTCCTTGTCATGACCTCGACCTGTTTGTCATTCTCAGTCTCAGTTCAGTCCTGAGTGTGTGGCTATTCGGGAGCGCTACTGGCCATGCAGCAATGCTACGTTTTAATTTTCGACCAGTGTTGGAAATTTTCGACAAAAAAGTACCGGTCTACAGAACACTTGTCTGGAGTGCTGCTTGCGGGTAGCGCTCTCGAACAACCAGCAGAGCTCCTGATAACCACAGACTCAGGACTGGACTGTAATTGAGGAACAGGTCGAGGCCCTACTCGTCCTGGTCTACGGGGTCCCGGTGCTACCGGTTCAATCTCTGTGTCTATGTACGAAACTACAACAGGGTCTAACTAAGCCGGCTTGTATGCGGCACTGCTCAGCACCTGGATCGTCGGCAAGGACAACTGCCGTTTCTGGGGCGAGGCTCCCCTCACACAGGGTGCCAAAAAACTCGGGTGGGCAGTGGCAGAATGTGAGGCCGGTGCTGAGCATCGTCGCGCACCAGCCGCCGTTCTTACAGTCGCTTGCCTCCATGTCGCACGCGCCACCCCCTTCACACACAACAGCACATGCACTCAACAAGCAGTATACCAAAACGAGTTTACGCTCCAGTCTTTCAACGAGTTTGTGGCGACCCTTTTCTTGAGCGATGGGAATTTCACGGTGATTGAATGCTCACAACTCTGTTTTTGATTCGTTTTCTCTTCAGTCAGAGCCATGCTCGCGCCGTGGCTCACCATCGTGTTCGTTCGCTTCCATTTTTGAGGGAGATTTGAGTCTTCCGTTTGTTTTGTTCTTATTGAGTGAGTATGTTTCGCTTGAGGCGTACCTATCTCGAGGCCGGCGCCGACCCGCACGTCACAGAAGGGGCCTCCCCACGACTGCGCGCACTGACACATGCCGTTGGTGCGGCACAGTCCTCCGTTCCGACACGGAGTCAAAGCGGCGTTGCATTGCCGATTCGTGTTTTCTGCAACAGTACAGGGAACAACATCTGGAATTCTGGATTTGTGATCGGTCACCACCTCAAGGGTCTTCACATCAAAACAGAAACAGCAGCGCAAGGGCGTGAGACAGCCCAGGTCACTTTGGACATGAGGAAATGGTCCGTTTCATTTGCAATAAAAACGCTCTGAGTGTGAGGGAAAGAGAAAAGAAAGAATCTCCACACAGACCTGTTCAAACCTTGTCGATATTTCTCGTTTGTGACAAACGTGTGCTGGGTGGAGCGGTTCTCACCACTGAGAACCGAACCAAGTTAGGCACAGGAGTTCCACCAACCTCGAGTCAAATTATCGAAGTTGGAAGCTGGGGCCCCCCTGGACTGGGTTCAATCCGAACATGGAAGATTTCTTACGGAAGTTGCATCGAGGTCCGTTGCTGAGCGTGGCGCAGTTGCAGTAGCCCCGGAACCCGACCTGGGTGATGCACGTGCCTCCGTTACAGTCGGAGGAGACGGAGCAGCTAAAGAGGTCGATGGCGGCCGGGTTGCTGACGCAGGCGCCGTTCGTGCAGAAGCTTCCCTGCATACACTGCTGCGTGCTCCCGCAATCTGCACAAAAATGCTTCTTGTGCCACGTGTCGTGTCTCATTGGTTGTTTTGTGAGTTCTGGTTGGGACCGCAGGGAGGGTGGGACAACGCGACGAATGTACGAAACTGTCGCACACTAACGACAAACTGCCGTACGGAAGTGAGACGGTGTACGTACGTACGAGTTCAACATCAATTCAGCCCAGTGGCCTCAGGGCGAGGACTGGGAGTTTCCCGGGAAAGGAAGACTGCACCAGGGAGTGGGTAACGTGTTCCAAACAAGACAAAAAGGGAGTAGTTTCCATGTCTTACTCGCTGGTTCACAGATGCCTCTGGAGCCGCATCGCAGAGTCGTCGTAGGAAACGACGGCAAAGTCGCGGGCAAATTCTGGCAACCTGTGTTGGTGCCCACCAGGCAAGCTGTGGAAGGCAAAGATGTTTGTCTTTGTCAACCGCCACACACCGTGCACCAATACATCAACACTGCATTTGGAAAACCATAACATCGCCAAAGTTCTGTGAACTGATGTCAACACATTCCATCCACTGAAAAACAAAAGGAGTGCGCTCACTCACCGGTTCTTCTGCACGTTCTGTCGTTTGTGTGACACAAAGCGTCCGTACACTCGTTGTTCGTGCTGCAAGTCGTAGAACCTGCAGCACAATGAAGAACTTGGTTTTTAAACCTGTTATTTGGTTGTGCTTTCGGAAACAGAATTCTCGTACGATTGGCACCTCTTGCAACACTTTTCTCTTTTCTTGATTTGTTTCATCACAGAACATTGATTCAAGAATCAATAACATAAGAACTGAGTTCTTTGTTTATAATACAGTTGTAAATTTCTCCCCAAAATTCTCACCAAAAAAATCAAGTTCCTTGAAACATGGATTGCAACTGTTGTCTGAGGTCACGCAAAACTGGTCTGTTCAAGCAGTTTCCCGCAGAAAAAGATCAGGCACAAATGCTTTTTTGCTTCGGAAACCTTTTCACAAGCGAGTTGAGGTCAAGTTCACAACCCAACACTGGATCCTTTTGGATCGTCCTGAACAAGCACTAACTATACCAATTCATAAATGTTCAAGTGCACCAGCGAAACCTTCAGTCGGGAGAGTCCACGAAACTCTACGTTTTCTGCACCTTCGTTCCACCTTGGTTTTTGCTGCACTCATTTTGATGGGGGGGGGCCCAGGGATGTATGTACAGGATTTTTACCGAAAGAATCAGCTCTACCTATTTCACACAGACGCCCAGTGAAGCCCGGAGGGCACAAACACACGTTGATGTTGAGTGTTGGAACAGGGACGCATGATCCTGCGTTCCTACACTCACTGCCGGCTACGGTGCAAACTCCTGCTTTTGAGTGCGAAAAGAAAGGAAGGACTGGGACTTTATCTCCAAACAAACGTTTTCAACAACCCATGTTTTCAAGAGATGTATCCTGTGTGAATTGCGACAGGCACACTGGGGCTCACTTCTTTCAAACTGGCCACAAGAAAAGCAAACTCGTGGTGATTTTATATCTCGACACGTCCACGATTGGGTGCAACACAGTTGCACGAGTCAGATCGTGCGTTTTGTCAGATCAAATGACTGAGAAGATTGATGGCGCACCTCCACCTGTGCAGACGCCGTTGGTGCACGTTTGTCCAGTGGCGCAAGCCGTGCGGTCGTTGCAGTTTCCTGAAGTGAAAAGACGAAAAATGTCTTCAACTCCGGTGATCCCTAACTTTGTACTGGTCAGAACCCTTTTGACGTGTGAAACTTTTGAAGGTGAAATCCCCTCGTTACTGATCAAGAAATGTTCTGGTCGTCAAAATTTGGTCCCAGAACATTCAAGGCCAGCTCCAGGCCTCGAATAAATCAAGTTATTGTGCGTGAGTCAATGCAGCAGCATCGACCCGCTGACTTTTCGTTTTTCGCCACTTCGTCTTTGAATCGGACTGAGGCCACCAAGCAGAAGATGACGTACGCGGAACACAATTCCCCCCGAAGCATTGGGTCGACTGGTCCAGGCATGGATTGCTGAATGACGAACACGTGATCGCTGCAATGACAACACCAACTCGTGGTACAGAAAGAACACACAGAACTGAAGACAATCGAACACCTCAGCATAGCTTGAGAGGGGATTTGATTGTTACGGATGTCCAACAAATCCAGGGTCTCATCAAGCTCTAAATTTTTCAAGGAGCAAAAGAAGTGAAGCTCACGCTGAGTGCAGGTCCCGGAGATGCATATGAATCCTGCTGCACACCCAGATGCTGCTGTGCAGGTTCCAGCTGCGAGGAAAGAACACTGCATGTCTGGGAAGGGCTCACAAGACGCGCGCGCGCGATGTCGCGAACGGAAGGTCACAATGCGGCGCGTTTTTACAGCTGCGCGAACGAAGCGCGAGATTCGACCGAAGTGCACGCACGTCCAACCTCAAAACAGCCATTCAAGGTTCATTTCAGATTCGCTTCACATTTTCGGCTCCTTTCACACTGCAGACAGAAATTCAAGAACGTTTCTTGGATTGACGAATCAGTGTAAAACCAGCGCCGACAGACCTTAAACCCACACAAACGTGTCGGTTGACTTTGATAGAATCCACCACCATGCACTTGAGTGGAGGCAAAGACTGAAACACAAACCTGCAAAATTTGTGAAGCTGCATCACCCAGAGCACACAAGAAAGCAAGCAAAGGGCAAAAAAACATAAACGCACTGACATTTTCCAAACATAGCCAAAGAAAACGAATTTTGCTCCTCAGAATCGATCCCGTTAAATTTCATTTCGTCATTTGCTTTGTCGAAAAATCTTGCTCAAAATTCAAGAAGTTCGACTGAATAAAGAAGACAAACACCTGTCACTAGACTTTCACAAGCTCCACCCGTGTATCCCGGAAAACATATGCAAGTGTTTACAGCACACGTGCCCCTGTTGTTACAAGCTCGGGCGTCTATTGGGCCCCTAGAACACTCTACAAAAGGAGAGAGCAGCAACAAGAAGTGATCGCGGCCCAGGTCGCCGAGCCTGTGCAAGTGTGTAACCTGTCACGAGCGATTCGCACGCCCCTCCGGTGTATCCAGCGAAGCAAATGCACCTGTTTATGGCACAAACCCCCCGGTTGTTGCACGGTCGAGGGTCGAAGGTGTTACCGCACTCTACAACGGTGCACCAGCACTTGTACAACAGCACAAAAAAAAATTCGCATGTCTGTCTATATACGTATATATCTATAGCATGCCTGTCCAAATATCCACAAGCGATTGAGCACGTTTTTTCCTCTAACTGTGGACAGTTGTCCCCGCGTAGGTACTACTGGGTGCTTCTGCAGTCCACTGCCTGTTTCGTCTTTTTTTCAATGTGCACAACTGAGGACGTTGATGATGCCGAAAGTTGTCATTGAAACAAAGTGGTCCTTGTTGTGGAGAAGTCTTACGCCTCTGATCACAAGTGGTTCCAGTGTAGCCGGGCTTGCACAGGCAAATCCCAGTGGTCTGGCAGGTGCCTTGGTCCGGACCGCCACACAGCAGACTGTTGGTCGACCTCGGACAATTGGTGCCTGAGAGCAGAAATAAGCATCCTCCACAATGCTCTTGCAAGGAAAAGTGAGGCTTCCTCTGCTTGTTCGCAATGAGGGAAACACACAGTGAATCGGTGTCTGCAGAAGCGGGAGGTGGACCTGTCAAGGCGAACCCTGCAGCTCACACACAGCAAAATCAGAATGTGACCTGTGGACCAAGCAAACAGTGGATTGTGATCAATTTGTACAAAAAGTACATTATTCACAGTTGCGAGTCGCCAACGAAGCACCAGGACATGTCTACTTCCGACGCAAGGTTCTACCTATCGTCCGGGGTTCCCAAGCAGGTGTCCGTCTGTACAGCTCAGCTCTGCAGGCATCTGGTTCAGAGATCAAGAACCAATGAAAGACTCACAAAAGATCATCACCAGTGCTGAACGTCACCTCACCCAAATCACCTGAAATTTCGCAGGCCACTCCAGAAAATCCGGAGATGCACTGACAGACGCCACCGGCGCACGTCCCTCGTCCGCTGCAAATCTCGTTGTTCGTTCCGAGCGGACAGAAAGGACCTGAAGAATTCTCAGGTGGTAAGCAAGGATGAGAGAAAAACATCAACACAAGAAACAGACAAAGCAACACCAGAAAGAACTGTGCACCTGTGGTGGATTGACACGTGGTGCCGAAAAACCCCGAGTCACACTGACAGGCTCCGTTGACACACGTTCCGCGTCCGCTGCATTCCTCGTTGTCCGTTCCCAGAGGACACTGCAACACTGAAACATGCAAAGTTCACTGCTGCACCCCTCCGTCAGAACACTCTTGCAGAGAGTCGCGAGAACAACGAAGAACCTTGAGATGCACATGTCAATGTTACTGCAAGCTGTATGCGCAAGAATGACTTCTTGTTCGCAACAAGAATCACTTCGAAAATATTGTGCCCACCACACCTGCCACAAAACTTGATGCTGAGATCAAAATTACCAGGAACCCGACAGGAGGGTCCAGAAAAGCCTGCATTGCACAGACAGATCAGGGTGACTCGGTTGCAAGTTCCTCTGCCGCTGCATTCAACGTTGTTGTTGTCAGTCGGGCATAGGACACCTGCTCCATGTACATGACAGGTTGTGCAAAAAACATCAGAAAATGATGACATGGACAAAGTCTGTTGTCTGAGAATGTATAGAGATAGAAGAAATACCAGTGATTTCACAGGCAGGTCCGGAAAAGCCAGTATTGCACAGACAGACCAGAGTCTGCCGATTGCAGGTTCCTCTCCCACTGCATTCAACACCGATGGCGTCAGCCGGACATCGTTCTGCACAGTGAAGGATATCAACACACAAACATGAACTGCTCTTCCTGAACGCCAGAGCTCGTCGAGAGAATCCACCTTTTGAAGGCTGTCTATACAACACAGACGCTTTGTCTTGCAAATGAAGCGTCAGATCTTTGTTCTTTACCAGTTGTTTCACACGCAAGTCCAGAGAAGCCTGGATTGCACAGGCATTCCAGGGTGACCCGAAGACAAGTTCCTCTTCCACTGCATTCGACGTTGTTGGTGTTGGTTGGACACCTGGTTTCTACAGAGAAGGACAACCCGGTCGACACAAACAATTCATCGAGTAAGAACGTGAGTCAATCTTGTTCCTGCACAGGACTGTTTAAAATATTACCAGTCACTTCACACGCTGGTCCAAAAAATCCTTCATTGCAAACACAGATCAGCGCAGCTCGATTGCAGGTCCCTTGTCCACTGCATTCCACGCCAGCGTTGTCGGAGGGACACAGGACTGGACAGCAGTAGCAGGAATGTTTCAAAATACACTCTCCAAAACACAGCAAAGGAGAACAAAAAGGTGACAATTCGTAAACTCTTCACGTGGATATTCACCAACCAGTTGTTTCACAGGCGCGTCCAGTGAATCCCGCGCCGCAAACGCACAGCAGAGTAGCTCGATTGCAAGTTCCTCTCCCACTGCATTCCAAATTGCTACCACCAGTTGGACATCGAGTCTCTTCAGGAAAACAGCGAAGAAACCAAACAAGAATATATTGACGGCCAATTCTAAAATTGATAGATATTTTTGGTGTGTTTCGGGCAGGTGAGAAATCTCTCTCTCTCCTCTCTCTCTCTCTCTCTCTCTCTCTCTCTCACACACACAACACACACACACACACAAACACACATACTTACACGCACACACTCGCAGAGAAGACAAACAATTACCAGTGATTTCACATGCAGGTCCAGAAAACCCCGAAGTACACAAACACACCAAGGTTGCTCTGTTGCAAGTTCCTCGTCCACTGCATTCCATGTCGCTTGCACTGCTCGGGCATCTTGCCTCTGAGGGCGAACAACAGCGCATGTGAACACGAACGAATCCGCATGTTCATGTGGTTGCCAAGAGAAAACCCTAACTTTCAGTTTCGCGGTGCAGGAATGAACCCAAATGTTCATGAAACTGAGCCAGCAAAGCATAACTGAGGCTTCAAAGAAAGAATTCCATGAGACAACGGAGCAGGAGGTTGCAAGGAAGTGCCCTGCACATGAAGACTAAGGTGTGGTGCTGCACCATGCAGAGGGAATTTTATTCGGAAGCCGGTGCTTTAGGAACGAGTGTGTGATTGTTCTCCAGAGGACAGAAGACCGCGTGCACGGCAACCAGCAAACAACTTTACATTTTGCGGGGCCAACGACATTGCAAATACAGAGGAGCAGATCCGGTATTGCAGTCTAAAGCTCACCAAACGAATCCACTGACACCAACACCAACTGAGGTGCTCACTTTGCAAAACCAGATTTTCCACGATCAACGCGGGTTCTTCACGAAACCAGGTGAATGGGATGGTTCAGGCAGATCTCTACGTCAAAGCCACAAGGAACCTAGCAGAGAGGTAACTTCTTTCCCTTGCTCAAACTTGTTCACATTCCATTTCTACACCAGCTCAATTTTACAAAGCAAATGCTGTTGCGAGCTCCTTTGCTTGTCAGGATGTATGACGTCGTCCAGTATCTACCTGCAAGGTTCAGTTGGACCTATTCTACAGGCATTGTGACCAAAGTTGTCTCACCAGCATTTTCACAGGCAGGTCCGGAAAAGCCAGTATTGCACAGACAGACCAGAGTCTGCCGATCGCAGGTTCCTCTCCCACTGCATTCAACACCGATGGCGCCACCCGGACATCTGTTGTCTGTGTGTGGAACATTTACTTGGACCCACACGAGCATCATCTGACGGCAAAGATCACCACAGAGTTCAAGTGAATTCCTGTACCTGTGGATTGACAGGCGACTCCAAGGAATCCCGTGTCACACAAGCATTGGCCTCGCACGCAGCGACCACGCCCACTGCATTCCTCATCGTCAACTCCCAGGGGACAAGCGGAGCCTGCAGTTGGGAGAACACCGGTTGGTTGTGCAGAGCTTGGGTGAGAGGGGCACCAGGGCACAAATGGAACTCCCTGCCTTAGAGCACCTGTTGTTTCGCACGCCACTCCCGAGAACTCAGCATCGCACTGGCACGCGCCGTTCACACAAGTTCCACGACCACTGCACACCTCACTGTCTGCCCCCAATGGACAAACAGAGACTGCAACATGCACACACGAGACTTTTGAGTGAAGACTGTTCAGGGCATTGTGCCAGCACCAAGAAAATTGACCCACGATGTATCAGTTGTAAGGAAGGTCAAGTAACCTCTTTCAATTACCAGTTACTTCACAAGCAGGCCCCGAGAACCCTGCGGTGCAGACGCACGTCAGTGTGGCTCTGTTACACGTGCCTCGTCCGCTGCACTCAACACTATTTATATTGCGTGGACACCTGGCGTCTGCAACCGGATAACAACAAGATGCCATTGTCTTTTGGCAAGAAAGCTTGAAGTGAACATCTTCAAGCTTCCTTGTCCGCAACCTTCGCTCTTTCACACGCAGTCCGACATTCTTTTAACCTGGCACGAAAGTCTCTTGGGACCAGCTGTGTTTCTTCGCGCAAAATTGAGATGGAATCAAATTGTTTATACCAGGATTTTCACAGGCCAGTCCGGAAAATCCAGGATCGCAGTTGCACATCAATGTTGCGCGGTCGCACGTCCCCACGTCGCTGCATTCCACATTGTTGACATCGCTCGGACACCTGGCCTCCTCTGGTTCCGAAGAAAAGATTATTTTGCTGCATTTCTCTGAGAACACCTTGCGCATTGGAGTTCGTATCAAACTTTGTCACGATTCCCCAGAACTTGAAATTGATAAAGTGTCATCCACATTTTTCAAAGAAAGCAGACACAATATGTGTGAGAAACCAGGCAATTCAAATCTAAACAACCTTCACTATTCGCTGGTTTCTGCTACAGAAACAATCACGCTTGAAAAGATACGAGAGTGTTTCAAAGTGACCATAAAAAGTCGAAAAGAACATCGACACCTCTCAAACTATGTACCAATTCAAATATTCCTTGAGAATTTGAGGTTGACCCGCTCTTCTCAACAATACACGCTTCCTACCAAGTTGAAATTCTCTGTGACGTGATGTTCAACCTCTGAGAACCAGACTATCAGATGTGCACGTATGAGTACAAAGCCAATTCTACTGTGAACACCAAGGAAAGGAAGTGCACCTGGTGACTGACACGCAATTCCGAAGAATCCGGTGCGACACAGACAAAGGCCAATGACACAAGCACCACGTCCGCTGCAAACCTCGTTGTCCACTCCCCGCGGGCATGTCGAATCTAAAAGGGTCGGGGCCTTGGTTACTTGTGGGTGCAGCTGTCCAACAAAACAAATTTTATCTTTGATATTTCGTTGCAGAAAACCTGTGGAGGCACACGCAGGTCCTGAGAATCCAGTGTCACACTGACAGACCCCAGTGACACAGGTACCTCGCCCGCTGCAAGGCTCGTTGTCCGTTCCCAGGGGACAAATAGAACCTGAAGAATTTGAAGATGTTGGGGGAAAAGGCAATCAAACATATCACTTGGTGTTGAAATTGTCCTCGAGCATTGTGGTCAGAAAATGACACAAGCCAAACGACAATGATAAACATTGTAGGACACTAAAAAAGAACAGAGATGAAACCTGTGGAGGCACACGCTGGTCCAGAGAATCCGGTGTCACACAGACAGACCCCAGCAACACAGGTGCCTCGCCCGCTGCAAGGCTCGTTGTCCGTTCCGAGCGGACAAACAGAACCTGAAGGCGAACCAACACTTGACAGTTGCTCGTATCACTTGTGCCGCACGCACTACGTATATTCCACCTCGTTTCAGGTTGTGAGGATTGTTGTCCATATTTTGTCACCGGTAGGTCAAAGAAAACGTTCGGTGCATCGCTGTCTCAAGCATAAAGAAATACAGGATGGAGAGGTAAACCTGTGGAGGCACACGATGGTCCTGAGAATCCTGTGTCACACAGACAGACCCCGGCAACACAGGTGCCTCGTCCACTGCAAGGCTCGTTGTCCGTTCCGAGTGGACAAGCAGAACCTGAAGAATTTTCAAGTGGTAAACCAACTGTTGAGAGCGAATCCTAGGAACAAATGTGAACTCCAATGCTATTCTGAGGACAACTTCATTGGATTGGTTCATTCCAAGATGCAAATACAAATGTTTTGCTAGTAACAAAAAAACACAAGTTTGCTCACATGCTCCTTGACCCCTACAAGAGCACAACTGCTTTGACACAAACAGATTAAAATGCTTTGTGTTGAATGTATGTCAGAAGAAAGAGAGGGACAGACAGACAGACAGACAGACAGACAGACAGACAGACAGACAGACAGACAGACAGACAGACAGACAGACAGACCTGTGGAGGCACACGCTGGTCCTGAGAATCCTGTGTCACACTGACAGACCCCAGCAACACAGGTGCCTCGTCCACTGCAAGGCTCGTTGTCCGTTCCGAGCGGGCATGCTGAAACTGTCCGAATGGTGACATATTGAGGCTTGGAGGTCAAGTTTTCAACAGGCCCGAATCAAGATATTTTGGCAGAGCTAGCACGCAGATTACCAGTGTCTTCACAGGCTGGTCCAGAGAAGCCCACATCGCAGAAGCAGACAAGTTGAACTCGATCACAAGTCCCTCTCCCGCTGCATTCCACGTTGTTGGAGTTGCTTTGACATCTTGCTGCGAAGAATGCAAACGTGTGAAATATCGGCACAACACTTCGGCAACAATGTCTTCCAAGCCCAAGACAACGCGGAAGGAAAGGCACCTGTGGATTCACATGCCGGTCCGAAAAATCCCGAGTTGCAGAGGCACGACTCCTGCTCACAGACTCCCCGTCCGCTGCAGACTTCGTTGTCCACCCCGACTGGACAAACGGTCACTGAAAATTTCAAAGATGTGCCCCATCTCTCAGTTGTTTGGACTCGATGTGAAGGCAAACGCGAACTTCGCTTGGCGTTTTCTTTGGACAGCCATTCCCTTCAATTGGCACTCACAAATTCCAAAATCGCAGAAACAACCCCAACGTTGTTCGTGTACGAGTACATGGCTCATTTCACGATAATTTTTCCACGAAAAAATTATTTTGGATGTTTGATTGAGGTGCTGTTCGATTTTGCGACCCTCACGAGATCCAACGGGAGACCATAATTATTTCAACAGGCCAGTCAGTAGCACAAGTCAGTCATCGGGCCCGAAAAAAAACTTGCGTTGCGCAATTTTTCCTGCAGGTACGAGAGTGAACGTGCGGAAGGGGCTCACCCGACTCGACGGCATGCTGCGGAAGGTCATTAGTTTCAGTGCCAGCTTGAGGCTCATGAGCACAGATAACCGTGGATGAGCGTTTTCACCAGTTTCACCATCAAATGACAACATGAAGAAGATGGGTGCGGCAAAAGCACCACGAGAAAAACACAAGTGCGTGGGACAGCGGAGCAACAACCTCTCGTTTCGCACGTGGTTCCGGTGAATCCAGGGTTGCATTCGCACAGCAGGTTCTGTCGGTCGCACGTCCCGAAGCCGCTGCACTCAGCGCCTTCGCTGTCGCTGGGGCATCTCGGGCCTGGAACAGCCACTCAATTCTGACATCCAGGCATTCAGCAAGAAATGAACCGAGCACACACAAACGATCTCCAAAGACAATCTCGCTTAGTTACATTCGAGAAATTGGTGAATATCTTTTTGTGGAATACAACAATTAATCTGATTGTTTTGAGCGCAACAACGAAACAAAGATTTGTACGTGTACCACGAAAGAGGGCACCCACCATCTACCACTCAAAATCTGGGGAGGCGCACCACCAGCCATTGCTCGGAACCAGACGTTTCTAGCGATGAAGCGTGTCCATTCTATCTGCCTGAAACTGGTTTCTAAACAGATGCGTTTTGCTATTTTCCCCTTCTAAAAGGAGAAGTGACCACACTTTTGTTTATTGGTGCAAAGGAGGGAAAAAGAGAAGATACAGTGATCACAGTTTCTACAGCAACACCTGAAATTGAGACCATTCTCATAATGTACAAACGTAAATCCTGCAAACAAAAGCGTGCAAAATATTACAGCAGGATCTGGGTCTGGATGCAGGACAGAAGTGAAGTGGGCTGCTTGCCTTGTACCTGTGTCACTGACATTACAAACGGGCCCTGTCCACGTGGGCTCACAGGCGCAAACGTCGTTGGATGTGCACGAACCTCGGCCACTGCATTCGAGCCCATTGTCACCCAACGGGCACAGCGCTGGAAACGTCACAAGTCATGAGGATTCGATCGTACCTCAACACGAATTGTCAGAGGCGCGACATGCAAAGAACATTTTGGCTCAAGCAATATTTGTACAACAACAACAACAACAACAACAACAACAACAACAACAACAACAACAACAACAACAACAACAACAACACTGGCGCTCGTGGTTTCACGCGTTCAAGAACAAAATCTTGATATTTGTGCACCAATCTCAAAAATTCTCTGCTCTTTGATAAAAGAAACTTTTTTTTTTTCAATTTCCACCTTGTTATTTTGGTAGGACATGAAACCCTGACCGCGCGCTCAGAACGGTGAACAGCGTGTGCCGACTGACCTGTGCCGACGCAGGCTCCGCCCTGACACGCCTGTCCGGCGGGGCAGTCCACGTTCGTCTGGCAACGCGTCGTCCCTCCGGAGGCTGCGTGGGGAGAAGCAACGACTCGTCAGCGTCTCAAGCACATTCGAAACGAATGAGCAAACATTCTGAACCGCTGCATGGAATCAAGTCCTGGAGAAAGCATTCTGTGGAGGTGTTGGTAGCACGACAAAACTTCAAGCATCCCTTTCTGACCCACACGAAACCAACAATTGATTCTGACATTTGGAAAATTGCCTTGTGTTTCAAACTCAAGGAGGCTGCTCAGTCAGAAAATATTGCTTTGTTTGAAGGTCAAATTTATGGCGTTACTGGGTGTCGGTGGCTGGGCACATTTTTTTGTGCTGGGTTTGTGTCGATACCTTGGCAGCTGCCGCTGAGGCACTGTGAGTTGGCGGCGCACTGGCCGGACGCGGAACAGACGCTCGGCTGACAGACACCGCCGGAGCAGAAATCTGTGCCTGAGCACTGCGCGTTCGTTTGGCACTGTTGAACTGCAACAAACACACAACACTGCATGGGGTCCTCAGAGAGGCAAGATAAAATCGTTGTCACAAACACTGCTGCTTGGTGTGTGTGTGAGTTACGTTTGAGAATCTTGAAATTGAGAGTTGGCGTCAATGAGCACGTTGCTCTTCCTGTGTTCCTGTGTGTTTCATGCTCACTACAGCCTTTGTGTTGCTCATCCACATCCACATTTGTCCAGCTCACAAAGCATAAAATTTGTGTTGTGTCAAAGATGCACTACATTGGTGGCTTTTGGTTGTCTTACTTTGTTCAGATCCTCGGCTTCATACCCTGACAGTTATCTGGGTACTTGTGCTGCTTTGTTTGCAGCTTCATGCTTTCATTTTGTTCACTGCTTTGTGCTTGCTTTATGCAGCGGTGCTTTGTGCCCGTTCCGTCCCCGTATGTCCTCACGGTACCTGGTTGGCAGGTCTCGGCGGTGCTGCAGATCTGTCCCGCCGCGCACTGCTGCACACCAGAGATCAAGCCCGGGGTGCACGTCGTTGTCGTGGGCGCTGCAACGCAACGAGAACTCGCGATAAAAGCGTGTGTGTGTATGTGTGTGTATGTGTGCGTGCTGTTTTTATTTGTGCTCTTGCACATCGGCGATGCGTCTGGGGAGCAGGGCAGATCAGGTCTGACCAGGAACCAACCGTGTGGCGGCTGTTCGCACATTTTAAAATCAGCAGTTATGATCCTGTGATTCAACTTGGGCCTATTGAGTAGTACGGCAGACATTTTGACTGCAAGTGCACCTGCATGAAATCAATCAAAATGGCATAAGAGCTGCAATATCCTTTGCTACCTTGGCACCTGTTTCCGACACAGGTAGATCCGAAGGCGCACTGTCCGGTGGTGGTGCAGAACGTCGGCTGACAGAAGCCGCCGATACACTGCTGTTGGCTGGAACACTGGCCGACGACCCCCACCACGCACGACCGTGCTGCACAAGACAAACAGAGCCACTCTCACCCACAAAGATGCGTTTGTGTGCACACAGTTCAGATCAGTGAACAACCGCCTCTGTAACTTTCGGCGGTGTCGATTTACCACGTGAACCATCCACCCAGAATTGAACGAGGTGTGTCAAATCGTCTTTCCGGACTGTTCTGGGGAAGAAAACCCTGGCTTAGTTGACCAACCCACTTTGGGGTTGACAGAACAGTGACCAAACAACTTCTCGTCTGCTGGACGTGTGTGTACTGTTCAGTCTCTATAAGTGTGAAACCGGCTTCTAATACTCGCGTATTGTCACGCGCGCATTTGAGTTTATCTGCTAGCGTCCGGCTGTCACACTCATGTGACAGTCAACCGAGTTCAGTGTAGCGGTCCGATAACCAATGCAGACTTTTTGTGCCATGCTGTTGGGTCCACCAGAGGAGATCGCACTCTGCGCCCTGAGTACTCACACCGCGCTTGCTACAGCTTCCCTCAATCCGGGCACTTACACTTCCCTTCTGATTCATACAT
>JAAUXT010063983.1_pt1 | contig 16599 bp, 19 predicted proteins | sample 7278171 | NCBI WGS metagenome assembly JAAUXT01 (sample SAMN14350112, study PRJNA611818) | marine sediment metagenome | isolation source: surface marine sediment (1.8m) | place: French Polynesia: Moorea | collected 2018-08 | reverse complement strand
CTGGTTGATGATGCTTTTCCACTCGGCGACGATGCTGTGCACCTCTGGTCGGTCGCGTGTGTTTCTGTGGTTGAAGCACGCGTAGATGAGATCGTTCTGAAAGTGACATACGTATCATAAAAGTACGGTTATGTGCTCTCGCGTTCATGACTCACAAGAACACATCTGCGCCAGCTTGCCCTGAACCACACTGCAAGTCAGAGATCTGAGCGACACTGCGTGAGCTCACATTTGGGTCACCGGGGTCGCAGGCGAGGTCATTGAACGGGTCGTCGTCGAGGTCTGGGTTCTCGTAGAGAAACGCGACAGAGTTGATTCGGAACCCGTCCACTCCCCGATCCAACCAAAACCTCAGCACAGCCTGGAACCAAATGACAATCACTTTGGAACAAGTTCCGTGGGTGTGTCAAGGAGATCCAGGAATAAAGAGTGCACGGATGCTGACAGACAGCTATTCTGTGTGCCGTGCAGATTCAGTTCACTTACCTCGAGTTCCGCTTGGACCTGTGTACTGTACAGGTTCAGCTCCGGCTGCTCTGGCAGGAACTGCGTCAAGAAACACTGGTTCCGCCCTCCAGTCGTCACGTTCCATGCGTCTTGATCGTACACGCTTCTCTGATATTGAAGGAAAAAGACATTCATTCTCTCTTCAAGTACGCATCACAACAGCAGTTGTTTGTCAAGCCTTCAACTCACCCAATTGTTGGGCGGGGCTGGGTTGCAGTCTTCCCACACATAGTAGTTGTAGTAGGCATCAGATGGGTTTGTGGCTGTCCGGCTCGACTGGAACCAGGGATGATTCACTCCAGTGAAGTTGGGCACGAAATCCAGGATTACCTTGATATCTGTCGGAGATTTACAACAAAGTCTGGTATTCGTTGCATTGCACTTGGGTTGAGTTTCCTGTTTTCCAATCGTCTGGTCTTTACCTTTCTCGTGAGCAGCTGCGATGAGGTTACTCATGTCCTGCAAGTCCCCGAACAGCTGGTCAATGTTGGTGTAGTTGACCACCTGATATCCGATATCGACCGGCCCAGCGCTCGACTCACTGTCCAGTACGGAGCTCAGGACAATAGCGTCCACGTTCAGGTCTTCAAGGTAGTCCAACCGAGACTGTAAACCTGATAGTTGCGAGAAAGATAGATTGTGGTCAACAAGTGATGTCCCCTTTGAAGGACAACGTTTGTGAGTCGTGAATTCCAATTAGATAGAGATGAAAAGGAGAACACAGCCCAACATCCACAGCGTCGAGGCCCATCCCACCCTCTCAGCCCAGAGGCTCCAGGTCCCTAGGAGAACTCAGCCACCCTCTCACCCTGGAGGTCCCCGTTGCCATCAGCATCGCTGTCCTGAAAGCTCCTCACATACACTTGGTAGAACACGGATTTTTGCCACCATCTTTGTGTGGGAGCCTCCTGTAATGCACAATGACGCAAATTTCCACCTGCACAACACTGCAATTCAAGTTTTGTCAGGATTTAACCTCCAGTCTGGTGCAAGTGACAGAGCAGTCTTGACATCAGTATGACTGGCTGACCTGGCACCTGGGCAGGATGATGGTGAGGGTGATGATGGCTGCGAGCAGCCCGATCCAAATGAGCCAGAAGAGGACAAGGCAGACGAGACGAAGACGGTTCCAGAACGGGGTGTCAGAGAACCTGAAACGAGAGCGACAGTCGCGGTTCGTTCAGCATTTGTTTTGGAAGCTGCATGCTGTCGTTCTTTGATTTGAAAGAAATAATCGTCACCTGAGCAGGTCTTCCTTGTTCATGCCGGCGTAAGGCGCCATGGCTGGAACTTTGGCCGCCTTTCCGCGTCCATCGATCGTGATGCCAATCTGCAAACCAAGACACACTGGACATACCGGTGTAGCCCTCAGTGCACCACAAAATCACCCCACATTGAAAGATTCCCTGAAGCAAAAATAGTTTGACTGGAGGAGGCCAACAACCATAGAAAGAATATTTTACCTGTGCTGGAGGTCCATTCTCCTTCTCCTCTGGTCTGTTCGGATGCTTTAAGGCCTCATCTTCTCCCACCGTGAACGATGTGTTCTCCATCGCTGCAAGAAATCAAAGCGAAAACATTTTTCTGAACATGACGAGACGATATAAAATTTCACGTCGTACCCACAGATTTGTCCCCACAATATCGAGGTCACTGCAGACTTCACGGCTGTTCTTCGGTCTTGCTTGACTTGCCAAGAACGAGCAACCATGGCTCCAGTGACTTGTCTTGTAAGAGCAGCTGATTGAGCCAATGTCAGAGGTGTGAACATCAAATTTTACTCACCTCAACCGAAAAAAGAGCACAAATCCAAATGTGGTACTCAAGTTTCTTTCGCACAGTTTTGTGTCCTGCTTTTCATCTACTCTGGTCACCAATGCCCACGTCGCTGGGTCTGAGGTACAAAAGGTCAAAATGATTACAGGAGGAGATAACAGGCTTGGATCAGTTGGGCTCTGGTGTTGCTGAAAACTTGCGTTGGAAAGATGTGCACAAATCTCAACGAAGCGTCCAGCAAATTACTCGTACAAATGACATTTTGATATCCAACGTGGTGCCCATCAATAGAAAATTCCTGCAGACTTACATGCACGTGTTTGCTGGCTGTACGTGAATGTTCCACGTGTTCTAAGTCAGCGCCAGCGATTTACAGAACGCGTAAACCTCTGCCGGAGCCCAAGTTCTTTTGAATTGTCATGCAAGTGTGTTGGATCATCATGACTTCACAGGCATTTGTGGATCTTCTCGACTCGCATGATGACGATGCATGTAGATAACAGAAGCAAATTCTGTTCGCAAGTCTGCCAGTGGACAAATCAAGATGAAGTTATTTCCACACGAACTTCAGATCGTCGTTGAATGCAGCACTCATTTGCGTTGTACTCTCTTCACCAGACAGGGCTGACTGTGCAAGCAGCATGCACAATACCGACTTTGCAAAATGTCCCAAAAACTGACAACAAATCATGCCAAGCGCAAACAATCAAATCTGCTGCGAATGTACAACGAACGAGGTGGAATTGTGGACATCAGCGTTCTCCAGATCTACATCAAATATTTCAGCACAGACCAAATGCGTATTGGCCACTGACCTCGAAAATGGAGACACAAGAATGAATCTGCAACAAAAATTGAAAAAAATGGAAAGAAAATATAAACCATGAGAGAGAAATCACGTCAACAAACAGAACCACACCAGCGCAGTGTTTTACCATTCACAATGGAAGTCTTTCTAGCAAAAGATTTGTTTGGTGCTTTGAGACACCATCGCCGACAGAATCTGACATTCTTTACACCTCTATGAGCCACGATCCAGGAGACATCAGGCGGGAAACGAGGGGAACAATTGTTCAACATTTCTCTTGCTTGAGAAACAAAAGGTTTGTTTGCGTCACAAAAGCCACAAACACACCAGTTGACCTGTCTCTGTTTCGTTCCTCTTTTCGTGACATGCGAGAGACGACCGCTGGACAAGTCATGGTTTTATTTGTCTTTGTCGACGTGAGGTTTGGGCAAGGTGATTTTGTTTTTCACCAAGAAAGATGGATCTGCGGTTTCTTTCGCATTTGAACATTTTAGTGTTCCTTGAATGTTCTCTGGCATCATTTATTTTCGGACATCACTCTGATTTTGACAGCTGTCAGAAAGCGCGCACCTGCTCTGTGTACACAACGCACGTGTTTCTCTTGTTTACGTTTCCGTGGCGACCACAGGAAGTTGCGCAGTGCGCAGCTGCAGTGCGGAACCCTGGGATCGAATTCCGTCAACATGGGACGCCAAACTCGTAACAAAATCCTGAAATCTCCGTTTATGGAAGTCAAAGAGGATAATTCGTGTTGTTGTTGTTAGTGGTTTATTGCCCCAAAGAGTAACAAGTCCTCGCGACGCACAGAGGATAATTCGTGAAGTTGTTGATCTCATTTTTCGTGGATTTGTCGTGTAGAACTGCAGATATGAATGACAAAGTGGTGAAAAGGACTCAGGACACCCTGGGGAAAATTATCAAGAAACCTCCTCTCACCGAAAAGCTTCTCAACAAACCTCCGTTTCGCTTTCTTCACGATGTCATCACTTCAGTGAGTGCACTCACACTTTGAGGAAGAACATGTCGTTTTCTTTGCGCGATGTGTTCACTGCCGGCCAAACAGGCTCGTCTGAATTGATGCCACAGTCTCCTTGGAAACGGATCCAAGCGCCTGCATGGATCCAGATGCGCCAGGAATTAGACTCTCTCTAGATCTATTTGAGCAAACTGTGAGGACTGAAGAGATCGACCTCAATCAAGACGGTAGATATCTACCTGGTCCTCAAGGTTTATCTGCAACATTCCGTCATTTTTTGAAGGTCATCAAACAAACTGGCTTCATGAAGGGTTTGTACACGGAAGCGGAGATGAACTCCGACAATGTCAAGGTGAGGTCATCGGCTGGTGCAAACGGTGTGAGGTTGGTGACGTCGCACGTCAGAATGTTTCACTGAACTGACGCGTGCTTCACCTTGGTGTCAGGCGAAATTCACAAATGTTGCGAATCGCTCCGTTTGTCAACTTGCAATGAAAAAGACAAAAGTCTTGTTGAACAGCACCAGTTCTTGGGGAATTGTCAACACGACCTGCTTGTCCTGGTTTTTCTCCCAGCAGATTTTGTCACACAAGAACGCAGTTGTAGTGTTTACGCTGCATTTCTGCTGGTAATTGGTGTCGTGTGTCATTTGTGTGTCAGCAACACCACAAGAGAAGCAACATGTCTTCTCGTCAGAGTACCCTGTAAGAAACACACACCTTCACTCAGTGTTCGGTTTCTTATCTTTCCAGGACAAAGACAGCAAAGTTGCCTTCCTGCAGAAAGCTATCGATATTGTTGGTAAGCCTCCGATTGTGTGCCTGCCATCGTTTATCGCAAGGAGATCTGGTGTCTCTCATTTCTATCTTCGTCGTTTGCGGTGCTAGAAGGAGTACGCAATTCACATGGGACGTCTTCCTTTTGCAGGGAACGTCACGGGTAAAGGGATCAGCGCACGACCAGCGAAGATCGTAGCAGGACACGAGCCCGAGAAAACAAACGAATTTTTGCAGGCACTCGCCGATGCGGTCAACAAAAAGGTACGGAGTATACTCATGGGTGCACGCTTGCAACTGTAGGATCTCCTATGTCTTCACAAATTGTTTTCACACGCTGTGGACACACTCGTATGTCAGCAGTTGGACGGCACACAACGTGGCGAAATTTCTTCGTGAAATTGAAGAGAGATTTTCCATGTCACTTTTGTCTTCAGCCGAACAATGACGAGGCGGTGGCGCAAGTGTTGGGTGGTGGTGGAGCGCGGGCAGAGGGCGGCAAGGAGCGCCGGAGAGAGGGCTCCGAGAAACGTTCCAGCAAAAAGAAAGACAAAGAGGTCAGCAACTGGATTTACTTTTCTGAGGTGAAGGGGCATTGCCTGTGGAAAGCATAGTGTCTGCCGCAGTTGACTTGTTCGCGATTATTTCTGTTGAAGTCATCTGACGAAACGCTCTCAGTGGAAGGCTGGATATCTGCCAAAGATTCCTAATTTTCCCTTTTGATGAAATATTCGTCGTTGGTGAATATTGGTTTTGTGTAGGATGTGCTTGTTTCGGAGCTCTTGGTGTTTTGCAGGAGGGTGACGACAAGAAAGAAGACGGCAAAGACAGGAAGCGCCGATCCAGAGACGACAAGGAAAAAGACAAGGACAAACAAAAGGATGGCGAGAGGTTGGCAGTTTTGCTCATTTGCCCGTTTGTTGGGGTGTGACGGTGCCAAGAGAAGTAGCGCCTTGTCGTTTGGAGTTGTCCGTAGAGCACGTTGCTCTGCAACTGACACTGTTGTATCCACTCATTGCGGCCGCAGGTCCAAAGATCGAGATCGGGGCAAAGATCGAGACAAGGACAAAGAAAAGGGCAAAGACAGAGACCGGGACAGAGAGAAGAAACACCGAGACCGAGAGGATAAGGAAGGCAGAGACAAAGAAAAGGACAAGGACAGAGACAGAGAACGGCGAAGGGTGAGTACTTTGTTGAGGCGTCTTCAAGTGCACTGAAAGTAGAGCGTTTTTTGCGAATACTCATGCAGCTGCAGGGTGCTGAAGCGCACAATCGTTAAGAGTAGTGTTAAACAACTAACGCTGATGAAAATACGATGTTTTGATTTTGTTCAGTTCACTCGCTTCTGAACTTGCAACACTTCACGTGCAAAGTTTTCAGCTTCAAAATGACACTCTGTGATTCGATCAACTTGAATGATTCTCACGATGCCCCTTAGTTGCAAACAAGCCAGAACATGGAGCAAAAATGTCTTTTTCTTCCCCTCCCCCTCCCCCAAAAATGTACAGGACTCCCATTCCCTTTTTTTCGTGACAAGAAGTTTCCTGTTGACCCGCACTGTTTGAGCAGTTGGAAAACAGTGTTTGTCTGTCCCGATGGGTGTTCTGCTTGTTTGAAGCGACGGGCTGCATTTCATTCTGTGAAGATTCACAATCTGCAATGATCTGTTATTGATTTTGCCACGAAATCAGACCATGTCAGACTTGTCTCGGGTCAAGATCAATTTGCTGAAAACTAAATTTTTGTTTCATCTGATTTTCTCTGGCAAAAGACGGTGATATTCCTTCAATTGGTTCTTTTCTTTTGAGACGAGGAAGTTCGGGCAAGGGTTTTTCTTGAACCAAGAACGACTGAACAGCCTGTAACTGCGTTTTCTCTTTCTGACGGACGTTTATCGTTTGGTTGTTTTTGTTTCTACTGCGTTCACTTTACCCGTGAAGGACCGAGACAAGGATGGGCACAGGGACAAAAGCACCAAAGAACGACAAAGAGACAGGTCCCACAGCAAAGGTGCCGAGAAGTCTCCTCGGACGAGTCGCAGGGGAAAGTCGGCACCCGTGGAAGAGAAGAATGAACACTTGTTGAAGGTTCCTGATCCCAGAGAAAGACGTCGGAGGAAGGAGCGGGACACAAGCCGTGAACAATCGGACAGTGCTGAAGCGAAGAAAGACCCGAAAGATAAAATGAAAAGAACATACGACAAGGAATCCAAGTTGCCGGTTATCAAAGATGGTCACAAAGGAAAAGGGTCTGATGTGCACGGCAAGGAAAAGGAGGGTAAAAGTAAGAAAGGGGAAAAGGATAAAGGGAAGACCGCAGAAACAAAAGGAAAGACTCGAGAGAGCACGAAAGAAACACGGCGGAGCAAGGAACGGGAAGAAGCACAAGAAACTGCAGAGTCAGGACGTGAACGGGACAGAAGCAGGCGAAGGGTAGGAATCTGCATGCCGTCTCTGTTTTGGTATTTGAACGTTCGTAGTGGAGGTGGAGACTGCATATCAGACTGCATGTTCCCGTTGTAGACAGGACGAGTGTTGTGGAAGGAAAACTGAAGAAGGCCATTGGATGTTATCTGAAGATTGGTGTTGCACTGCAATCAACAATTGCATGGCTCGTGTGTAGGCGTTCAAAGTTTTGCCCTTCGATAGACGAAGCTAACTTTAGCAATTCGACGTTGTTGACAACAGCTGGAGCTGGAAAGTCTCGGCAGTATTTTTTGCGGAACAATGTTGTTGAGAAAATATGCAGCTTGATGCAAGTGTGTGTGTGTGTGTGTGTGTGTGTGTGTGTGTGACGTGTACGTTCTCTGTTCTGTGGGTAATTTTACTTCACTGCTTCTCACACCAATTTGCAAATTTGTTTCCTGTCAAGTGGTGCTTGTGTCGATTGATTTTCGAGCTGACGCGCAACAGTTGAGTTCTCGCATGACTTCGAAGATGCCTGAAAACCCTGCATGTTGCCGAAAACCACGCATGTTAGCTGACGCGCATGTCTTGCTCTGTTTGCTCAGCGGCACCGAGACCGCGAGGATCGGAAGGAGGACGACGCTGCAGGTGGTAGCTATGGCAACGAGCCTGTTGTCAACGGCAACGCGGAAGAGCAGGAGGTGAGTGCGCTTTGCAGCCGGGGCCTGTCAAGCTTGTCCAAGTCTCCCGCGCCTGGTTCTGAATGTCAGACGAACGATTATTTGTTGGTGCATGTGATAGATCTGCGAAGCATGACGAGCAGAACACCAACTCTCTGTCTTTGATGTGCTTGGAGAAATCGGAAATGCATGTCTGACAAACGTAACGAGACGACTTTGGACAGAAACAGATCTGACGCCAATCAAACACGAAAGTGTTTGGTCGGCCGCGATTCGCGAATTCTTGTGCGAGTTCTGTTCTTTGTGCGTAGCCATTTGATGTCGACCCTGTGGTTTTCAGATTTTGAAACGCAGCGAAACTTCGACTGTTATTCGCTCACTTGCAGGGTTTTTATACTGGACATAAGAAACCTTGCTGAACAGAAAGGAAGTCAGAGTTCTTTCCACTGATCAGTTTTCTTTCTCCCATGTTGAAGAGCAAACCACCTGCACGAGAGAGTGAAGACAGAAGCAACAACAGTGAGTAACTACAGAGACCTCGCACTTCACGACGCATTGCACTTCTTTGGTTTCACTATTGCCACGTCTCTTGTACTGACTCCTTTTAGAACTGCAGACGCACAATTTGGGAAAAGCAACTAATTCTGAACAGACAACCCAAAGAAGACAATCCGAAAGCTATTTTCCTGCCTGTTCTGACGTCTTGCCAGTTCTCAGAAGAAGTGCACATTGTTTGAAACGCTGGCAACAGTGAAGGATCAATGCATGGTTGTGCCTGAGACACTTTTGCACGTTCCTTTGTTTATGGATGCTTCGTTTCAGATGTTTGGTTGTTTGCAAGTTGCAAAATCTCGCATGTGCATCGGGTTGCAGTGGATTGCTTTTCCTTTTTTTTTGAGCTTGCCTCACAACACGAAACGCAGCACTTGAACAGAGCAGACACCTCTACACATTTAGTTCAACATGCAGGTGCCAGTGGAGCTGTGCTACATTGACAGTGACTCACACCCAAGCCAGTTTTGCTGCCCCCCCCCTTCATTTCTCAAGAAGGTAAAAGTTTCTTGAAACCAAAATGTGGTTGGCATGACGTCGTGTGTTGGTTGCCAGGAGGAGGAAGCGGATTCTCCACCTGCTGCCAGGTTACCACGACCAATGTCTGCCAAGGGCACAAGGCAGCACCGAAGAAACGGTAGGATTTCCCTGGTAACCCGTAGCAACCAACTTCAGCTTGAGTTGGCAACCAAGAATTCCTTTCCCACAACCATCCCGAGAAGAAGAACTCCTTGTATCAGACCCCAACTTCCTGACCAGCCTGGCAATCCGTCTGGACTTAAAAGTGGCGTTGTACAGTCTGGGTCCAAAGAAAAGGAGAGTATGTTCCCCGTTGCAAGAGATTTCATGATGATTTCCAGCAGGTCAAGAGTCAGCACATCTTCACACACACACACACACACACACACACACACACACACACACACACACACACACACACACACATTTACAAAAACAGCTTCTCTTTTGTCTGCTTTCCTGCATGTTTTAGCGTAACTTCTAAAGTAGTGATAACAAACACAAGCATGAAAAACAACCATCCATTTTGTGTCTGCATGTAAGTGACAGCAAGAATGAAACCACTGGGTGATGAGAAAGGGTGTGGTTTACGTGCCATTGACCTTGTGTATCCCCTGGCAACAGGTGGTGCAGGCGACGAGAACGACGGAGACTCAGGTACGGGTTTCACACTGTTGCCCTTGACAACGTCATGCCGTCACTTCTGGACGTGACTTGTTGACCGTCGTGTGCTCACTGGCTTTTCCACTGAATGGTTCTGCGAAACGAGACTGTATCACGGGCATAGTGCCTGTTGGTGTGAATGTGGAACTCGGATTTAAGTGTTTTCTGACAAATTTCTTCTGCGAGTTTCACCCTTCAAGTTGTCCGGTGGATCTATGTACTGCAGCTGTTGTGCAATTTGCGTGCAGACTGCTCTCAGTTGAACCTCTGCGAAGAAACCACGAGCTTCTCACAAACTTCTTCATTCACTGCTCACTTGTTTGGGAAGCCATGTCACTGGGCAGGCGGCGAGTTTCACACAACCACGGCCTTTTGTCAGGATTGTCATAAGTTTCTGTGTTTTTAATTTTCATGGGTCCACAGGAACAGAACAACCAGAAAGGCCCCAGAAACCACTTCCTCGCTTCAGACCAAGCCGCTATCGCGGACCCCTGTCTCCCAGGCAGCTTACCTCTCGCCCAGGTCAATCACCTAGACCCACCAGCCCCTCTGTTGGAGTCAGGGAGAAACAGTCCAGTCCCAGTCCCAGTTACAGATCCAGGAGTCCTGTCAACAGACAGGTGAAAGGTGTTAAAAGCTCTCCAACGGGCTCTCCAAGGGGCTCTCCAAGGGACACCAAAGTGCCCGAAACACGAGCTCCTGGCAGAGCAATCAAGCAAGTGCAGAGCTCCCCAACTGCCAATTCCCAAAGCAGAAGTGCTGCACGAGTGACGTCCAGTGAGAGGGGGGAAGCGTCCCATCGGAGAAGAGTTAGAGGCTCCCCCAGCAAGAGGATCATCGGCGTCGAAAGGAAGGAGACTTCAGACGAAGACATAAAAGAACACATCCTTGCTTTACAAAGTACAGGAGATTTGAGAACTGATTTCTTGTTCCTGTTTGCTTTCCTTCGTGTTCATTGTTGTTACGTGTTCACAGTTTGACTGGGTGTTGGTTTTTATTGTGAGCTAGAAATGTTCCATGAAAGCACAATTTGATTTTGCAATATCAATCTCAGAACCAGTTGGCGGAAGGACAGTCGAACTTCTTGCGGTCACTGAGCGAGTCATCACTTATGGACTGTCTCATCACGTTTTTCAGACGAGGAGAGGAAGCCTCGAGACGCGCCCCAGATGAACGGTTCCGTCGGAGAGGACGATCTGCCACCACAGGTTCAACAAATGTGAGTCGGCGTGTGGAATTAGTCAGTGAAAGAATGGTCTCCAGATGAGCTTTCCGTCGAAGTTATTCCGACCACACAAAGGGAGACGGGGAAAATAGTTCAGGAATAAGGCGTATAGGAAACCACTGCTGGGACATCACATCTACAGAGGACGAGTGATGTTGCAGGAAGAAGATGGCGGGCCGCGCGCGCCCGAGCAGCGCCCGCCCGCCGCCCAGACCCAAACCCAACGAGCAGGAGGTGTCCGAGCCGCACATTGTGTGAGTCGCACGTTCTGCTGCTTTTTGCTTGTCATCTGGTTAAGAGGATGAGGTATTTTTTGAGGATACACATCGTGATTCAAATGTGATTTCTTCACACGGCCATGACTTTCAATCGCACCTGTACGGGTGTTGTTTCTGGAAGCTGATTGTGCCGCGCTTCTGCAGACAGGGGAACGTGCCGAACCTGATCGTGGATCGCGACGACTCTGACGACGACGACGGATTCATCGCGAAGGAGGAGGAACCGCAGGAGCAGCCCGAGCCGGATGAGGTGCGTGTCGGGAGGGCGGCCCTGTCGTTCAAGCGTTTTGCCTCTGAATTTTGATCAAATCGGCCGGTTCATCTTAAGATGCAAACGAGCGTTGTTCGAATGAGCCTGTTAGTCCACGGTTATCGTCTCACTGAGCCCAAAAGTTGTTCTCTGGAGCAAGATCACAGTGACACAACAGTAGACTCAAAACTCACACCGCGGTACGAACGCGCGCGGATGTGTGTTCACTGCCAGGGTGAAAGGTACCGTACCAGAATTGCGCATATACATGCGAGTGAGATGACCTGCACTTGTTGCCGCCTGTACACACTGTTGCAAATCGCGTTTTGAGACCTGTTTATTGTGCGCATGCGTTTCAGGAGGCGCCATCTCACGACGCGGACGAGGACGGCGAGGACCACGGCGGCCTCGTCAAGAAGATCCTCGAGACGAAGAAGGAGCTCGAGCACGGCAGCCACACCAAACAGCCGCCCAAGAAAACCACCATAGTGAGTAGGCTGTGTCTTGTGAATGGGAGTGTGAAGTTAAGATTGTCAGGTGTTTTCCAACATCAACCAGTGACAGTTCTGAGAATCATTCTCTGAAATTTTACGTCTGCAGTGCGCGGGTTGTCATGGAGATGTCATATGGTTCTTGTTGTCCTCCGCTTCCAATGTTTCCTCGCCCTTCTCTGAGTACGCAGATCCCCACGCTATTTTTTCACCTTGTAGGAGCGATCTCACATGAACGACGCCGCGCGGCGAAAAGAGCGCGAGATGGTGCAGAAGGAGATCGAGAAGCTGAAGGGCTCCATCCAGACGCTGACGCGCTCCGTCAACCCGCTCGGCAAGATCATGGACTTCGTGCAGGAGGATCTCGACTCCATGCAGAAAGAGCTCGACCAGTGGAAGCGCGAGCACAAGGAGAACCTCGTGTCCCTGCAGCGGGAGCAGAGGTGAGGCAGGCACTGCAGTATGCTGTTCAGTCCATGTGTTGTGGCGTTCTTCTCGATGAGGCTTCATTCAAACACAACCCCGCAGTGGTGGGGGTGGGAGTGGCACCCTGTAATCTGGGAAGTCATCAAAGTTACGTTGAAGACGAAACTTTGCATGGTGTGCGCGTCTGTCTGCAGTGTGACGGAGAGCTCGGTGGAGCCGCTCAAGGCGCAGCTCGCCGAGCTGGACCAGGCCATCACCGACCAGCTCGACCTGATCGCCGCCGTCAAGTCCAACGTCCTGCGCAACGACGACAAGATCGACAAGATGCTCGGCACCGTCTGCAAATCCTGATGAGGCGAACTGAGTGCGCATTCTGAAGGTCCCTCCCACCCAGTGCTGGTCCACAGTGGCTTCTCCCAGTTTTGTTGTCTGTCAGCTGGTCCGCAATCTGGGCATAACCCGCCACGAAACCCCGAGGTCAGTGACAGCCCCTGATTTTGCGAATTCTGCACACATCCAAAACCAGCTTTTGTTGTTTGCACCACATTCATCTGTCGCTCATTCTGGCTTTAATTCGTCGTGGTGACTTTCGTGACTCAGAACGATCCAACTTTTGTGTGATCCCATGTTCTTGATTCCGCATTGAGGAATCATGATCTCAAACCCCAGATTGCGTCCTGTCCAAGACTGAGTGAGAAGCGTCGTTGTGGTTTGTTGCGCACTGAACTTGCATTTGTTCACAAGGAGCTCCTGGCGCAGTGAAGGTTGGGGCACACACGAGGCATTCTGTGGAACACGTTTGAGCGAAGTGACCACCGTCAAATTGAGGTTGGAACCGGGTAGTGCTGGCGGCAAGACAAAAATGGAGTTGAAAAGGTTACGAGGACGTAAAAAGCCAGGAAGGGGTGAATGAAATGCATTCAGAAACACCCCTTCCTGAGAAGGTCGGGTGAGTGCTAATCTCCAGGGGTTACCCATCTCTTGATGTGGTGCCAAATGTCAGTTTTGACTGGGTGGAGCGACACGAAACGGCAAGTGCGGTTCTGATCCAATGTTCGTGTGTTGTGTCCCGACCTCGCGGAGAATAGGATGCCTCTGTTTTAAATGTGATATGACTTTTGCAAGGCAACTTCAAGATGTACAACTGCAAAATGTGTGAAGCTCTTTTCGTCCAGAAATGTTTTCCCATCCGTTCGGGTTTTTGTGTCAGAGTGGCCCGCTTCCCAGAGTGCGATTCGGTGCATTCAGCGAGTGTTTTGACGCCGAACATTAGAACTCATGATGCCCGACGAAGAAAGTAGTACCAGTCAAAAGAAATCAAATTTGAGTTCTGTGCTTTTTTTTGCTCAGTCTCAGTTATAGTTCACAAGAGCAGGGCGCAGTGCCGAGTGGAACTCCAGGGAAAACAGCATTGCACTGACGTTTTGTTCCGTCCAACAGTGGTTTCGTGCTGCCCCGACTCGTCACATTGGAGTGTTTCGTTCAAAGAACTTCCGACAAAGTTACGTGTCAAAGTTGCGACAGTGAGTTATCAATTGATCTGCTTGTGCATCGAAATGAATTGCACTTCCGTCCAGTCGAACAACAGTCGCACAACCCGACAAGCTGCATCCTGTACGTGGATGAGCAACAATTAACCCGTTAAAGTGCTTTGATGTTACTGTTACACTGTGCAAGAACAAATAAATTTATCAACAGTTCGAACAGAACAGGACTTCAGGCTCGTCTCGGGCGCAGTTGCCTCAAACGAAAAAACAATGAGTGCGGTGTACCAACAGATTATAGATCGTCGACGTGACAAAATGCGAACAAGAGAACCGGTGCGAATGTACGCAAAACTTGATCAAACACTTTTTTTGCTCGAAATGTCAATGCTGGCGTCTGCAGTGAACCCATGGGCATCACCCAATGTGTCCACCTTTCGCGTCACGGTCACATGTTTCGTCGGGATGCCCATTTCCTCAAGGATGCGCAGTTTGATCGTACGTACAGTGTCGCCCCCTAGTCGAATTCCAGAATCATCAGTGTACGCAAAATCGACTCGTACAGTGCCAACAGCTTGCCAATCTTGCGACACCGTTTTTTCCGCGGCGTAGTTTGTGTCGTGAAGAAAGTACACGCATTTGTCATCTGGCAAGACATCACGGAGCGACCAATTATCTTTCACCTTCCTGTACCCGTCATCAGAATCAACGAACGCGTGCAGTGCCTTGACCCCCTTCATTTTCTCCCCAAAGATTTCCCTGTATCGCTTCTTGACGACCTCAATCGTATCATCTTTCTTGAACCGATCGTACTGTTTCTTGCCGGACGGGTCCTCCATGGTGATCACGACGAACGGCGTCTCGACTCGGAGCGTGTCTTCGTGCCTGACCCCGTAGTAGTGCAGCGGCAGGTCTTCTTCCTCCAGGATGTCCTTTTTCGCCTCCATCTTTTCCGGGCTTTCCATCAAGTGCGCGAGGTAGAAATCATCGTGGAGGAAATGCAGGTGACCATGGCTCACCAGGAGTTTCTTCAGGTCTCCCACGGACTTGGACTGCTCGACGTCTTCTCGTGCCACCTTGTGGGACATCACCACACGGACCTGTTTGAAAAGAGCCGTACAGTCAAGTTTGTCACTTTGAGGACGCCAGAATCAGTGGAACCGACGGACTGTACGAGGGCGAAACCGATTCGGCGCCACAATCATGCATGATCATGACACTATTTGATTTCAACGGTATCGAGAGTAGATCTATTTTGTGGTGACATTGGGTTTTACCTTCGTATGTTTGTTCAAACGCAATGTCAGGATTGTTCCTTGGGACCCTGGCCGGAAACAAGTTGTTCGTTGTTCGCACGGTCCAGTTTCTTCTGGCATTCATGTTCGGGTCTGGGCATTATTTTAACAAGTTTGTATCTTACGCGCCAGAAGTAACTGGTCGGAAAATACACAGAATTTTATGTCGAGACTGTTCACCGTTGATCAAACAAGAATGCTACGCATAAAAAGCGTGTGGTCCATACAAACATTTGTAGTTCATAAACACATTCAAGTTCAGATATGACAATTTTGAAAATTTTTTGAAAAATTTTGGTGAACCATATGGTCCGCAGCAGGGGGGTTGGGGGGTTGGGACCACATTGGCTCAAAATGATCAGTGATCATTTCAAAACATTTTTTTTTTAGAATTTTAGTGAACCATATGGTCAAGGGGGGGTGGGGGGTCGGAACCACATTGGTTCCAAAATATGGTTCCGACCCACCCCCAGTCAGAACCACATTGCACACACACACATACAGACTGACGGTGATTACACTAAGCGTGTGGTCGAGACCCTTCGGGACCACATGCTTAAAAAGGCACGGGTGGTTGATTCAACACAAAACCAGACCAGCTGATTCTTTTGTTCTTTGTGCAGACTAGCAAAGGTGCTTCGTTGCTGATCATGACAGTTCTTACGGTCAAATGATTCATCCTCGTACGTATGTACTTTCATGATTCTTGCAAATCCGTCGAAAATGGACAACAGACATCACAATGTGACGAACGCTGACCTACCGTAATGATCTTCTCGGGTTTGGTGACGACGTCGACAGTGGAGCCTTCCATTAGGTCGTACTCTGAGATCAATCTCTTGTCGTCCAGCGTCTGATGCCCTTTCGTCAGTTTCACAACTCCGGCGGACTTGTTCATCTTGTAGATCTCCCTCTGAAAATGAAGCGCGATGTCCAAACGTAAAATATCACACGCTGAATGTCGCATGTAAATTCTGAGGTGTGAGCGTGCGTCCGAGAAGTTAACGGTTTTATCCCACGCAAAGTTCTCAATTTGCGACTTGCAAGAAAAAGTCAATTGTTTTCAATTCGAAGACAGGTGGCCCAGAAAGCACTGCAGTCAAGAACGACAAAGCCATTGTGTAGGGAGACTTCTGGCGAGGACTCTTTCGCTTCTGACGAGACTAGACATGAATTCACCGTGTTCCGACTTCACCATTTTTTGGCTTGGCCAAAGGGAAACCCTCCCACGGTCAAGCGCTTAAGAATGTAAAAGCAAAATCGTGGTCATGCACAGTCGCCAGAAGAGAGCGTCCTCATACTCTATGTTGAATTGTGAAGTGCGTACGTTGCACATTGGGGAACCACCAATTCTGACCCACACGCGACACAAACCACTGTTGTATATATGAGTGAAGCCCCAGTAGTGATGTAGTATAGTTTATTGTAGAGTATGAGTTGGAGCTCAGTGGTTTAGGCTACCTTCCTCTATGGTGTCACAAGCTATTG